>Ga0154420_1120_pt1 | contig 51455 bp, 65 predicted proteins | sample RifGroC1_FD_115924 | JGI IMG/M metagenome (GOLD analysis project Ga0154420, IMG submission 115924) | Acinetobacter sp. GWC1_38_13
CCTAAAAGCCCTTATATTTGATAGAATGTAAGGGCTTTTATGCATTATTCTTTGTCAAAATCTTCAAATTTGTAGTGGGTGTTCAATGGAACCTATGGTGGTTATGGCTGCGCGTGCGGCTCAAACAGTTGGTCAAGAGCTTTTAAAGGCACATCAAAATCGTCATAAACTCGATTTACAAGTTGAAGAAAAAGGCATTGATGGTCCAGTAACACGTGTTGATCGTTATTTGGAACAACTTACAATAGATACACTTCGCAAAAGCTATAAAAATCATAGCTTCCTTGGTGAAGAGTTTGGTATGCAAGAAGGTAAAGGTCACGACGCTGATTGGTGTTGGGTGATTGATCCTTTAGATGGTACTCAAAACTTTATCAATGGTTTCCCTCACTTTTGTATTTCTATCGCTGTACAACACAAAGGCGTGACACAACACGGTGTGATCTATGATCCAGTACGTGATGAGTTATTTTCAGCTAGTCGTGGTCGCGGTGCAGTGATGAATCAACGCCGTATTCGTGCAAATGTCAAAGATACTTTAGATAAAACATTCCTAGCAGTCGGTCATCCTTATCACGCGAAGCGTAATGGTGAAATTGTTTCTTATGCAGAACAACACTTTGCTTCGTTATTGGCAGTCACAAAATCTGGTGCTCAAATTCGTCGTGCAGGTTCAGCCGCTTTAGATTTGGCATATGTTGCTGCGGGTCGTTTTGATGGTTTCTTTGAATTAGGTTTAAAACCATGGGATATCGCTGCAGGCGAATTAATTGTTAAAGAAGCGGGCGGTGTGGTTGTGGATGCTCGTGGTGGTAATGATTCAATGGAAAATGGTCAAGTCATTGCTTGCTCAATGAAAATGTTAAAACCACTAATGCAAGCAGTAGTTCCAGCATGGAGCGAAGCTGCAAAATAAATTTTAGATTAAAAAACCCTCAATAATTTGAGGGTTTTTTATTATGATCTGATCATAATGAAGGAGTTATTTTTATAATTTCATCTTCTTTAATCGGTCAGATACAAATAATAAAGGTGATCCAGTAGAAAAACCTATTAAAAAGGGTGACTTTTAAAATTATTCTGCTATAATCCGCCCACGCACTTAAATTCCAGTTCATTACCTGAACATTCAGTTCTATTCATATTATGCGCACGCTGTCCATAGAGAGGACCACATCTTGCGCCCAAATCGCTTAGCGATTCTTCAGGTTGAGGCAGTAATCAAGCGTGCGTTAGTCCACATCGTCGTTATTCGGATTGCCGCTGAATTTCATATATTTTCAGCTTGAGTCGCTTTGCCGCTTTTTGCCGATGTCTATTTTTTGTATTTATTAAAATGGAGCACCCATTAGGGTGAAACTCTCTATGAGCAAAACTTTTGCCGAATTTTCTTTGCACGAAACCTTACAACAAGCCCTAGAAGGTTTAGGTTTTACTAGTCCAACTCCTGTGCAAGAACAAGCGATTCCAGCTGCGTTAGAAGGAAAAGATCTATTAGTTTCTAGCCAGACTGGTTCTGGTAAGACAGCAGCATTTTTACTCCCAACATTAAACGCTTTAACTGGTCAAGAAACTTTCGTGCCATTTAAAGAGCGCATGAAAGCGATTACCCAACCAAGCATTTTAGTTTTATGCCCAACGCGTGAATTGGCTCAACAAGTAAGCCAAGATGCGATTGCATTTGTACGTCATATGAAAGGTGTTCGTATTGCTGCAATTATGGGTGGTATGCCTTTTGGTAAGCAAATTCAACAGCTTAAAGGCGCGCAAGTTATTGTTGCTACTCCAGGTCGTTTACTTGACTTGGTTAATCGTCGTCAATTGAAACTTGATAAAGTTGAATCTTTAATCGTCGATGAAGCTGACCGTATGCTTGATCTAGGTTTCTCTGAAGATCTAGAAGCAATTGGTGAGTTAGCTGCAAACCGTAATCAAACATTAATGTTCTCTGCTACTTTTGCTGATCGTATTATTCGTCTTGCTGAACGTATGATGAATGATCCACAACGTATCGCAATCGAAACAGGCCACAGTACTAATACTGATGTAACTCAAACATTACATTGGACTGATGGTTTTGAGCATAAGAAAAAATTACTTACACACTGGTTATCTGACGAGTCAGTAGATCAAGCTGTTGTATTTGCAAGCACGCAAGAAGATACAGACATGCTTGCTGAAGAATTGGCTGAAGCAGGCCACTCAGTTGTTGCATTGCATGGTGCTATGCCACAAACAGTTCGTAACCGTCGTTTACGTAGTATTCGTGAAGGTCGTGCAAAAATCTTAGTTGCAACTGATGTTGCGGCACGTGGTTTAGACGTACCAACCATTTCTCACGTAATTAACTTCGGTTTACCGATGAAAAATGAAGACTATGTACACCGTATTGGTCGTACAGGTCGTGCGGGTCGTACAGGTCAGGCGATTACACTTGCGACTTATCGTGAGCGTGGCAAAATCCGTGCTTTAGAAGATTATTTAGATGCACGTTTAAATGTGTCTGAAATTGAAGGTTTAGAGCCATCTCCACCTCCTGCACGTTCAGGTCGTGATGGCGGCGGTCGTGGTCGCGGTGGTCGTGATGGCGGCGGTCGTGGTCGTGGTGGTTTTGGTGGCGGTCGTCGTTTTGAAGGCGAAAGCAATTTCAAACGTCGTGAAGGTGGTGATGATCGTCCACGTCGTAGCTTCGATGATAAACCACGTGGTGAACGTCCATCATTTGGTGGTGAAGATCGTCCACGTCGCGAATTCAATTCTGATCGTCCACGCCGCGAAGGTGGTTTTGATGATCGTCCAAAGCGTACATTTGGTGGTGAAGATCGTCCACGTCGCGAATTCAATTCTGATCGTCCACGCCGCGAAGGTGGTTTTGATGATCGTCCAAAGCGTACATTTGGTGGTGAAGATCGCCCACGTCGTGAATTCAATTCTGATCGTCCACGTCGTGAAGGTGGCTACAACGATAAACCACGTTTTGACTCGAATGATGACAACCGTGGTAATCGTGTAGATTATAAACCACGTCGTGAAGGTAGCTTCGGTGATCGTCCAAAACGTGATTTTGGTGATCGTCCAGCACCTCAACGTGAAGGTGGCTTCGGTGACCGTCCAAAGCGTAGCTTTGGTGGTGAAGATCGTCCAAAACGTACATTCGGTGGTGAAGACCGTCCTAAGCGTAAATTTGGTGAAGATCGTCCAGTACGCGGTACACGTGAAGAAACTTTCGGTGGCGACCGTCGTCGTAAAAACGACTTCTAATCGTTAAAAAACGATAAAATGAAGAAGCCAGTTGAAAAACTGGCTTTTTTATTACTTGATATTCATGTAGAATCTGGAAAAATGTGTTTTAGTTCAAATTTTATATAAAAAATGAATAATATTAAGCAAAATAACAGTTTTGTTGCTCAAGCATGGTCTTTCGTTTGCAATGAAGGGCTACCGTGTCTATTTGTCATTCTCATGTTATGTAATGGATTATTCTTTGCATATGCATTGTTTGATGAAAACAATTCTGACAGTTTTAATGCCAATAATACGATGCATGTTGCGAGTGAATCCGCGTCTAAGAATAACTACATAAATTAAATAATCTTGATACATCCCTTATCAAAATAAAAACAAGTGCTTAATCTTTCAGTGTATAGTATGCGTGCATAAAAAGTGCAGGAATGAATGCCCTTATGAATAATAAAACTCCTCGCGATACTGAAGCCTTAATTGAAGTTAAACACTTGAGCTTTAATCGAGGGGAACGTGTCATTTATGATGATGTTTGTCTCAAAATTCGACGTGGTCAGATTACTGCAATCATGGGGCCGTCAGGTACAGGTAAGACAACATTATTAAGACTCATTGGTGGACAATTAACTCCTGATCGGGGTGAGGTTTTAATCGATGGTAAAAATATAGCAGCAATGTCTCGTCCTGAGCTATTTACAGCTCGTGCGCGTATGGGAATGTTATTTCAAAGTGGTGCGCTGTTTACTGATATGTCGGTATATGAAAATGTTGCATTTCCGATACGAGCTCATACGAAGTTACCTGAACATATCATTGCAGAGCTTGTTGCCTTAAAGCTTGAATCTGTTGGTTTACGCGGTGCAGAACAATTAATGCCATCAGAACTTTCTGGAGGTATGAATCGTCGTGTTGCTTTAGCACGTGCGATTGCACTTGATCCAGAATTGATTATGTATGATGAACCTTTTGCTGGGCAAGACCCGATTGTGAAAGGTGTTTTAACTCGATTAATTCGTTCTTTACGTGAAGCATTAGATTTAACAACGATTATCGTATCGCACGATGTGGCAGAGACCTTATCGATTGCTGATTATATTTATGTTGTTGCTGAAGGTAAAATTCAGGGTGAAGGTACACCTGAACAATTAGAAAATCATGCTTCACCATTTGTGCGCCAATTTTTAACAGGATCAGCTGAAGGACCTGTCGAATATCAATTTACTCATCAAGCTTATTTAGATAACGAGGTTCGTCCATGAATACGATTGCCTGGTTAGGTAGACTCGTTATTGAGCGGGTGAAAGGCATTGGTGCAGCGTCACTAATGTTGATTCAGATTTTATTTTCAATGCCATCCAAAGGCGGATTTCAGCGTTTTATCTACCAAATGTACCGTGTCGGAGTGATGTCATTATTGATTATCTCTGTCTCTGGTTTATTCATTGGTTTGGTACTGGGTTTACAAGGCTATTCGATTTTGGTGAATGTCGGTAGTGAAGCAATGTTAGGGACGATGGTGTCTTTGACATTACTTCGTGAGCTTGCACCTGTAGTCGCTGCATTATTATTTGCAGGACGTGCTGGTTCGGCGCTTACTGCTGAAATCGGTTCGATGAAACAGAGCGAACAGCTTGCCAGTATGGAAATGATTGGTGTTGATCCGTTAAAGCAAATCGTTTCACCACGTTTATGGGCAGGTATTGTAAGTTTACCGATGCTGACTGTCATTTTTGCTGCAATTGGTATTGTCGGTGGAAAATTAGTTGGTGTTGATTTCCTCGGAGTGGACGAAGGTTCATTTTGGGGTGGAATGCAAAGTAGTGTGCAATTTGGACATGATGTTGTTAATGGCATTATCAAAAGCGTAGTGTTCGCATTGATTTGTACATGGGTAGCGGTATATCAAGGTTATGCCTGCGATCCAACTCCAGAAGGTATTGCGACGTCGATGACGAGAACGGTCGTGTATTCTTCACTTTGTGTATTAGGTTTTGATTTCGTGTTGACTGCGGTCATGTTCGGAGGGATTTAATGAAATCACGTACTAGTGAGCTGGCCGTAGGTATTTTTGTCATTATCTTCGGTATCGCTCTATTTTTTCTTGCAATGAAAGTCAGTGGTTTAGTTGGCACAAATTTACGTGATAGCTACAGCATGACAGCGCAGTTTGACAATGTGAATGGTTTAAAACCACGTGCAAAAGTTACGATGAGTGGTGTAACGATTGGTCGTGTTGAATCTATTACATTAGATCCAATCACACGTTTAGCGACTGTGAAATTCGAATTAGATGGTAAGTTAACGAGCTTTAATGCTGAGCAGTTAAAAGAAGTTCAGAAGAATGCACTTGAGGAATTACGCTATAGCTCTGATTATCAACAAGCTGATGCTGCGAAACAAAAAGAAATGGAACAGCAACTGATCGGTAACATGACCTCCATCACGAGTCTGGACGAAGATGCTTATATAATGGTAGCAACCAATGGCTTATTGGGTGAAAAATATTTGAAAGTCGTACCAGGTGGTGGTGTCAACTACTTGAAACGTGGTGACGTCGTTTCAAACACTCAAGGCACAATGGATTTAGAAGATTTAATCAGTAAATTTATTACTGGTGGTGCGGGTAAATCCACATCAAGCTCATCAACAGAAAGTTCAGCTTCTCAACCTGCTACGGATGATGCAGAACCTTCGTTTGTTGAGTAATTCAGGTTAGGAGATTGAAGTGAATACATTATTGAAACAGACACTGACAGCAAGCGTATTATCGACAATGCTTGCGAGTGCCGCTTTTGCAGCGCCAAAAGAGACCCCACCTGATTTCGTAAAACGTGTTGCAGATGGTTTAATTACTCGTTTGAAAGCTGATAAACCGAAGTTGCAAAACAATCCAGCTTTGGTCAGAACGATTATCCGTCAAAATCTTGATCCATATGTAGATTCGCAAGCATTTACTCGTATCGTATTGGGTACTTATGCAAATAACCAATACACGAATGCTGCACAACGTGCTCAATTTGAGAAAAACTTCCGTGAAGTGATTATCGAAAACTATGGTGGTGCTTTCGCGAAATATACTAATGAAAGTTATACAATGCGTCCGTTTAAGTCGACTAACAGCAAAAATCCTGTGGTGACTTTAGACTTTATGCATAATGGTGAGAAGATCCCTGTGTCATTCCAATTAACGGACAAAGGAGATCAATGGAAAGTGCGTAATATCAATGTTTCTGGTATTGATCTAGGCTTACAATTCCGTAACCAGTTTGCTGCTACAGTTCAGCGCAATGGTGGAAATATTGATAAAGCGATTGCGACCTTTAAACCAGATGCTGATGCAGCTGTAAATAAAAAATAAGTAGGTGACGGGTGATTCAATATATCGACCAACAACTCGTCGTTCCTAAGACGATTGATTTTGAAAATGCAGAGCAAGTTTATCAATCAGGTTTAGCATATATTCAGCAACATCAAAGTTTTCCTTTAGTTGTTGACCTTGCTCAGCTTGAAAATGGTAATACTTTATCTTTGGCTGTTTTGGTGCAATGGTTACGTCAAACTCCAGAGAGTAAAGGATTACATTTTAAAAATGTTTCTGAAAAGATGTTAAAGATCATCCAAGCTTGCCATCTACAAGATGACTTGAAGTTAATTTAATTGATTTTGTGGATTAGAAAAAGAGAGCTATTTTAGCTCTCTTTTTTATTGGTATTATTTGGGATAAGCTGAAAAAAGAGCTTCGCAAGTTGGATATTTTTGATGTAGTTTTTTTAAATAAAAGCTTTCGTCATGTTCTAAAAAACCATCTAGTAATCTGATAGATGATTCATTATTACAGCCTTTAATTCTTCTATTCCATGCGGTAAATGGTGCAATAGGAAGATCAATCGATATGGTATTTTCTTTGCAATCTAATAATGCTAAAGAAACAATTTGATATTTTTGGGATGTATTATGATTTGATGGGTATGCTAAGCCCATAATTAAGTCATTCGTTTTTATCGTTTTAATTGGAAAATCACTCATCCATTCTTTAGGTCTTGGTGAAATGATTTTAGATAACAAATTTTTAAATACAAAGTCAGGGTGCTGTAATTTAAATTTAGTATGATTAATTGAATTGATCTTCTGAACAGACTTAACGCGGGCAATAAACACATCATTAGGGGAAAGCGGTGCGCAGGCAAAAGTTGTGGGTATCGAAAGAGTTATGCCTATACAAAGGAATAACCCTTTCATTTTATATCCATTTCTTCCATCTGAAGTAGACCATTGGTAGTACTAAGAAAGCCATTAATATGCCAGCGACGATGAGAAAGCTTAAACTTCCGTGAGCAAATGGTAATTCATCTGTATTCATCCCATAAATACTTGCAATCAGCATAGGTGGTGCAAGCATACTTGGTAAAATAGAGAATCGACGAATCGTGTCATTCTGTTCAGTGTTAATGAACCCAGAAGTGGTATCGAGTAAGAATCGTACTTTTTGGAATAAGAAAGCATCGTGCTCGACCAGTGAGCGTACATCCTCGCTTAATTCTCGAATATCTGCATCATAGATATGACTGCCTAATGCACGCGGGCGAGATAAAAAGGTAAGAACTCGACGCAAATCAATCAAACATAATTGTGCTTTTCCAAGCATATCTTCTTGTTGTGCTAGGCGTGTAATCATGTCATCTAGATCTAAGATCTTTTCACGATGATGATTATTGAGTACTTCTGTGGAGTATCTTTCTAAGTCTTTGTGGATATCTTCTAAGATATCCGCAAGTTCATCAAGCTTTGCTTCTAGTAACCCTAATAAGATCCACGTCGGATCTTTATAGTCCATATCATAGTCATTGCGACGCGCACGGGCACGGAATGCACGGAAAGCGACGAGCTTCTCACCACGCATGGTAAATAAACGATCTTTATGCAAAATAAATGCGACGGTTTGTACCATTGCAAGCATATGTAATGAGTCGTCAGTATCACCATCTACCTGATAATTTTTATTCTTTGTTAAAAAATATGTGCTGATATGCAAAATACCATCATCATCACGGTAAAATCGTGCGGATGAGGAAATGTCTTCAAGTGATTTAAGAGTAGGTAAGTTGCGCTCATAAGCATCAAGTACCCATTGTTGTTCTTCTTGTGATGGAGCGATTAAATCAATCCAAACTAATTCAGGATGCAGATCAAAACTCCCATTGATCGTTGCATCTTCTAGACTACCGCGCTCTGTGGCATAAAAGGCTTCAAGCATGTCTTTTTTCCTCGCGCAGTTTATGAAAGTCAGCGTGTATTTTAGACAAGGATTGAACTAAAAACACTTGCCTAAACGCTATTTTGTCAAAAATCTTGTTTCATAGCCTACTTTATCAGCATGACAGTTATATAAAACGGTTTTAATTGTATGAATTCTATATGTGTTTTTTGCGGTTCTTCTCTCGGTAATGATGTGGTTTATGAACAAATCACTCAAGCAACAGGTCAAATAATTGCTGAACAAGGTTTGACCCTTGTTTATGGTGGTGGTCGTTCTGGCTTAATGGGTGTGGTTGCCAATAGTGCGCTTGAAGCAGGTGGCAAAGTGATTGGTGTTATTCCTGAAGCTTTGGTTGATCGTGAGCTTGCGCATGCTGAACTTAGCGAACTATATGTTGTGAAAGATATGCATGAACGAAAAACCAAGATGGCTGAATTGGCAGATGGTTTTATTGCATTACCTGGCGGTGCAGGGACTTTGGAAGAAATTTTCGAGCAGTGGACATGGAATCAATTAGGGATTCACCAAAAGCCTTGTGCATTTTTAAATATTAATGGCTTTTATGATGATCTGATTAAAATGTTACAAACTTCAGTTGAGCATGGTTTTAGCCAAGCTCGATTTGTAGATACCTTGATTGTGTCTGATAATATTCATGATATTTTAGCGGCATTTCAGAAATATCAACCCGCAGTTCCGAAATGGACGTCTCGCAATGAAATTCAAGCTTGAGGATAACCTTTGAAAACAATCACTGTCGCTGCTGCCATTATCATGAATGACAAAAATGAGTTGTTATTGGTAAGAAAAAAGAACACGCGTGTGTTTATGCAAGTTGGCGGAAAGCTTGAACCCAATGAAGCGCCTGAAATAGCAATTCAGCGCGAAATTTTAGAAGAGATTGGGTCTACTTGTGACATCAAGCAGTATTTGGGGCGATATGAGACAGCAACAGCAAATGAACCTGATCATCAATTAATTAGCCATCTGTTTGTTGTCGAACTCCATCAACAACCTGAAATTGCGGCTGAAATCGCGGAAATGAAATGGATTGATTTACATGAAGAGTCTATTTTGCTTGCACCATTAACTACCGAGGTTGTCATTCCTTGGTGTCTTAAGCAATAACATCATGATTTGCCTGTTTAACACCACCAGCGGCTAAACAGGCTGAGTATATATGTTGGCACCCCAACTGTTTTAATACTAGACTGAGGGCATTGATAGAGCTGCCTGTGGTCACGACATCATCAATAATCAGCACTTTTCTATAAATCAATTGAAGATGTGTTTTAGCGACAAATTGATCTTCTATATTTTCCAGTCGCTCTAAGCGGCTTAAACCTTTTTGAGAATGTTGGGCTAGTCGTTGCACGGGCTGCCATACTGGAATATTCAATACTTTGCTCAGTTCCTTAGCGATTAAAAGTGATTGATTGAAACCTCTTTCCATCAGTCGATCATTTGAAATAGGCATTGGTACGATGGCATGTACTTTTGGCAGCTTAAGTTCCAGTAATAGTCCGCTAAGTAATCGAAGATGATGTAACTGTTGCTCGTATTTAAATTGTTGAATGAGTTGGCTGATCGGATATTCATAATGACAGGCAACAAGTATATCTTGCTGATGTCGTTCGATTTTATGTTTTAACCATGGTAATTGTTGCCAGCAACTTTGACAAACACCATGGTGTGCTCTGACACCAATATCGCATAAGTGACATGCTGTGAAATAATCAGCAACTTGTTGTGCTCCTCGGCTCAATAATTTAAACATAAGCGTATCGAGGTGCTTCAGGTAGCCAGCGTTTTAATAGTCCTTCAGCATGTTGTGGATAATCTTTGAGTAATTGTTCAGCAACATAATGTGCTTGGGTGAGCAAATGGTCATCACGTTCTAAGCGTGCGACACGAAACCCCATATCACCAGTTTGCTTGGTACCTAGTAATTCACCTGGACCACGTATTTCCAAATCTTTTTCAGCGATCACAAAGCCATCGTTGCTTTCACGCAAGATGGAAAGACGTTCTTGTCCATTTTGTGATAGTGGCGTTTTGTAGAGTAGGGCACAAAAACTAGCTGTTGCACCGCGACCAACTCGACCACGTAACTGATGTAATTGAGAAAGTCCAAGTCGTTCCGCATTTTCAATCACCATAATGGATGCATTGGGCACATCGACACCCACTTCAATCACTGTGGTGGCAATCAAAAGTTGTGACTGGTTGTCTTTAAAGGCTTGCATGACAGCTTGCTTTTCATCAGCTTTCATTTTGCCGTGTACTAATCCCACATTTAGATCAGGGAAGCGTTCTTTAATTTCTTGAAAAGTTGCTTCTGCTGCTTGGGCATCCAAGGTTTCAGATTGTTCAACTAAAGTGCAAACCCAGTAGGCTTGTTTACCTTCACGACAGTTGCTGGCGATACGTTGTAAAACCTCTTCTCGACGATCAAGAGGAATCGTGACAGTTTGAATCGGGGTTCGTCCAGGTGGTAGCTCGTCAATGATTGAGGTATCTAAATCACCATAAGCACTCATTGCGAGTGTGCGTGGAATAGGGGTCGCTGTCATCACTAATTGATGTGGTGTAAATTGATCAACGCCTTTATTGCGTAATGCAAGTCGTTGATCTACCCCAAAGCGGTGTTGTTCATCAATAATCACTAAGCCTAACTTCGAGAATTCTACATTGTCTTGGAATAGGGCATGCGTTCCGACAACGAGTTGTGAGTGACCTTCTTTAATTTCCTGCTCTGCTAAAGTTCGTGCTTTACCTTTTTGTTTACCTGAGAGCCAAGCTACTTTTATGCCTAAAGGCTCAAACCAACGTTTGAAATTTAAATAGTGTTGTTCAGCCAAGATTTCGGTGGGTGCCATCAGCGCCACTTGCCATTCAGCTTCTAAAGCATGGCATGCTGCAACGGCTGCAACCAATGTCTTACCTGCACCCACATCTCCTTGAACTAAACGCAGCATGGGTTGTTCTTGCTTCAGATCATGTAGAATTTCTTTAGAAACCCTTTTTTGTGCGTTGGTCATCTGGAAAGGCAGGGCATCTAAAAGGCGCTTTGCTAAAACTTTGCTGCTGCTAAAGCGAGGTGCTGCTATTTGTCGAATATAAGCACGACGTGTAAGTAAGCTGATTTGATGCGCGACCAGTTCTTCAAAAATCAATCGTTGCTGTGCAGGATGTGAGCCTTGATTGAGTTGTACCATATTGGCATCAATCGGTGGTTCGTGAATATAGTGCAGAGCTTCTTTTAATTCGTAGCCATTACTGTATTTGGCGGGCAGTAATTCAGGTAAAGCATCGCTATGATGTTCCAGTGCTTGGCGAACATATTCACGCAACTTAGGTTGTGTTAGACCTTCAGTGCTTGGATATATCGCTGTTAACTGAGTTTTGGGTAATGCGGTATGTTGTTGAATAACTTGTATTTCAGGATGATAAAGTTCTAAGCCTCGTGCACCGATACGCACTTCACCAAAGATTCTTAAACGAGCACCTGGTTTTATACGATCCGTTAAACCTTTATAAATATGATAAAAGCGTAAGGTGACTTTGCCAAAATCATCTTGTAGCAATGCAGCAAAGGATTTCTTTTTTCCTGGTGGGAAATCAATAGATTTAACTTCCCCCTCAAGCAAATAACTACGTCCAACAACCAGCTGATTCATTGGAATAATAGTGCTACGATCTTCATAGTCACGCGGAAGATGAAACAGTAGATCATCCGTGCTAAAAATATGGAGCTTTTCTAGTAGGCTTGCTGCGGCAGCACCAACGCCTTGTAATTGCTGGACTGAAGTCATTTTTTGGTCAAGGATCGGTATGCATATTTTATTTATTGGTTATGGTAAAACATCTCAGCGTGTCGCTAAACATTTATTTGAGCAAGGTCACCACATTAGCACAATTAGCCGTACTGAAAAAACAGATCATTACGCAACACACCATATTCAAGATGCCCATCATCTTGATTTAAGTGAATTTGAACCAATTGATGTGGTGTATGTGATTCTTTCACCAAGTGAAAGTGGAATTGATGCTTATCAACATATCTATGTCGATAGTGTGGAACCAATTGCTAAAGCTTTACAACATCATCCTGTCAAACGGATCATTATCGTCTCTTCAACACGCGTTTATGGTGAAAACTCAGGAGAGCTTGTGGATGATGAGTCTGATATACGTCCAATAGATGAACAAGGTAAGCTATTACGAAAAATGGAGTTATTATGGCAATCCTACTATCCACAACAGGCTGTGATTGTTCGTCCAACAGGTATTTATGGTGTATCCGTTGAGCGTTTAAAAAAGCTTGCCCAGCGTACACAGAGCTATCCGACGATTCACTTTAGTAATCGTATTCATATAAATGATTTAGCTCGATTTTTAGCTTTGTTGGCGACTTTGGAAAGTCCTGAATCAAGTTATATTCTCAGTAATAATAGACCTATAGCGATGCATGAAATTTTGCTTTGGTTTCAGCGAAAATTAGGTTTGACAGCATTGAAATTGGAGTCTGAACAGCACACTGGAAAGCGTATTTATGCGACTCGAATTGCTAAAACTGGTTTTGAATTTGACCATTTGATTTGCTTTAATGACTATGAAGCCGCGCTGTTCGTACATATTAATGAAAAATAATTAGATTAAACTGCGATCATGATTGAAGAGTTGGTATGAATCTTGATAGATACTTACCAACACATTCCGTTAAGGAACTGCCTAAGTTTGCACGTAGTTTACAGTGAGGCGTTGAAGGTTGTATATGAGAAAAATAATTTATTTAATTTTGCTGTTATTTATGGGAACAACAAGCTGGGCTGGTGAGCAGGTTTGGTGTGTGTTTGAGCCATTGAGTTCCAAAGGCGATATCAGCCGTCGTCTGCAAGATATACGTTTGCATGCCATGCAAAGCCAAGTTCAATTAAAATTCAGTTATTTTAAAATTGAAAAAGATGCGATTCAGGCTTTTGAGCAAAATAAATGTACAGGTTTAGTCGCATCAAACTTTAATACCTACCGCTACAACTCATTTATGGGAAGCACTGGTGGAATTGGCTTAATTTCGAATAATCGTGTTGCACGAATGTTTTTGCAACTCATGAATAATTCGAATGTTGCAAAAAGAATGATCAGTTCGAAGTATGAAGTGGTTGGTATGATTCCAATCGGAACGGCATATATGATCATGAATACTCAACAGATCAGTAAAGTATCCCAACTCAAAAACAAGCGCATAGGGATTCTAGAAGATAACCCACCACAACAAGCTTTAGTCCAAAGTGTTGCTGCTAAAGCGACTTATGTTGATTTTTCAAATGCAATTGATTTATTTAAACAACATAAGATTGATATTCTAGCAGCGCCTGCTTATGGAATTTTGCCTTACAATCTCAAGAAAGAGTTTGGTGAAGCAACACAGGTTGTGAATTTCCCAGTTGCTTATTTTGCAAGGAATATTGTGATTAAACCAAAATCATATCCTGCAAATTTTGGGCATCATGTTCGTACATGGTTTGTCAAAAATAGTAATGTATTGGCCGCACAGGCGATTCAATGGGAAAATCACTTGCCTGCTTATTACTGGGCGGATATTTCAGACTTTGAGAAACAAGGTTATGAAGCATTGGTTGCGAAAATCCGTAATCGATATGTTGAACAAGGATACTACGATGCTTTTTTTGTAGAATTGATTAAACGACTTCGATGTATCGATGACCCAAAATATCTTGAATGTCGCAAATGACACAGATAAAAAAGCCAAATCTTAGATTTGGCTTTTTTGTTTCGAGATGAACGTTGAGATTATGATTTCTTACGTTTTAGACGGCGTTTCGCTTGCTGAGAAGCCATTGCTTCCAAGGCGGCAGCTAATTCTTCATCACTAAACGTAGTAATATGTTGCAGCATCTGTAAAGTGGTTTCATCTAGAACCAGCTGAGCACCTGCAGCCATTTCACTAAAGTTATCATCATATTCGATGAAGCCTTGCTCGTTGTTGCGAATATAGTTTTGCTGAGTCAGAACTTTAATAAAGCTTTGGAATAGTGCCTTATCAAAGAATTCTGGCGAATTGAATTCATATAACACCGATAAGCGCTGACCTAATAAGTGGCTTAACTCCTCAACTTGTTTGGTTGAGATATTGCCTGAACCTCGCTGTGTGATCAGTGCCAACGTCATATAATAACGTTCAAGACTTTGTTTTACTGGCATTGCCAAGGTCAGTAATTTTTGGTGCTCTTCACTGTTTGGAGTAGGGCTAAATAAGTTACCGTCATGGTCTTGGAAAATTAAACCAATTTGAACCAAAGCATTTACATAGCTGTCGATATGTTGTTGCAACTCAGAAGCTTGCCACTTCATAAACAATTCAGCTTTTAAGAATGGATACAAAGTACGAATTACATTACTTAAATCTAATTTATTGATCTTTCCGTTGTGTTCCACTAAAGATGCAACAAGTGAAGGTAAAACAAAAGCATGCAAAATGTTATTACGGAAGTAAGTCAACAATACCGCTTGATTGTCTTCAATCGCGATAATATCACCAAGCACATGGTGAACACGTTTGATCAGTTTTAATTTCAAGCCATAGGCAATAATTTCTTTGCCAGATAATGAAGTCACTTGAGTGCGTTCATCATAAGGATGTTGAGTCGCTAAATCACGATAAATATCAAGTTGCTTAGCACAAATTTCTTCATCAAGCGTATGCTTCGGCGTTGCCAATAAGATCAGAGATAATAATGAAACAGGGTTAATGACAACCGCACGGTTAATATTTTCTAAGATTAGATTTGCTGAGCTAGAAACGACTTTCGAAATTTCAGCTGGAATAGGTGCATCATTTTTCTCGATTTGGATATTTTCTGCTTGATGCTGCTTCAAAATATCATCTAAGAAAACAGGCTCACCAAAATTCACATGTACCTTACCAAAAATACGTTCGATTTTGCGTAAGGTTTTTAAGATACCAAAAATAGATTCTGCTTCTTTAGGCTTACCTTGCATCTCGCCAACGTAAGTTGAACCTTCCATCAAGCGTTCGTAACCGATATAGGTTGGCACGAATACAATTGGTTTGGCACGTCCACGTAGATGACCATGAATCGTCATGGCTAACATACCTGTTTTAGGTGGCAATAGGCGTCCCGTTCGTGAACGTCCACCTTCAATAAAGTATTCAATCGGGGTGTTGCGCGACAAAATGCTGTAAAGATATTCTTTAAATACAGATGTATATAGTGCATTACCGCGGAAAGAACGACGAATAAAGAATGCACCACCGCCACGAAGTAATTGACCTACAAATGGAAGATTGAGGTTGTCGCCAGCAGCAATATACGGGATCATCAAGCCACGTTTATAAATCACGTATGACAATAATAAGTAGTCGATATGACTGCGGTGACACGGTGTGTAAATGATTTCATAGTCTTTTGCGAGTTCACGAACTGTACTGAAGTTATGAACTTCGACACCATCGTAAAGTTGTGTCCACAAACGGGTTAATGCCATATCAGCAAAACGAACGGCTGAAGCTGAGTAGTCGGATACGATTTCATTAACGTATCCGATAGCACGTCGTTCAGCTTCGAGCATACTGATTTTGTGTTGAATACTTTCACGACGGATTGCATCTTGAACATCACGAGATTTGACCACTGACTGCATGACGTTACGACGATCCGACAAGTCAGGGCCCAAAACAACTTCACGTTGCTGATCTAAATAAGTATCTAATGAGCTAGCGATATAAGTCGCAGGAGAGAGATTTGGGTGGTTGGTCTTGGCATAATCTACCAACTCTCTCAATGATTGAGGCTCATGGAATTCCAAATAAGACTGGCGACCATGTAAGCCGATATTCATAAGTTGTTTAACAGTACCTGGTGTTGCCCAAGTATCTGAAAATAGTAATTTGAACCAAGAATCTTCTTTATCAGGCGCACGTCCCCATAATACCGTAACAGGCACGAGTTCTATTTCAGTTTCAGGATGTTTTTCGAGGGCTTCAATGAGATGTAAAAGTTTGCTAGGAAAAGTTTGAGTATTAAAGTAATTATTTTCGTTATGATGAAGGAATAATACTGAGTTCTTTTCCTGATATGATCCAAAACTCAATGGGTCTAGTGCAGGTTTCAGATGAAGGCGACGAGTTTCACCATCGACAACAAGCGCATTACTGCGTGAATAGTTTTGTAAAACATAGCATACAATTTTATTTGAATCGGTTGTATCCTGCTCTGTTTTGGTGGATTCTGTAGGAACTTCACCAAGAACATGTGGGGTAACCACAAGGTCAAGTAACTTACTCGAAAGTTGACGATACATTTGACCAAATCCAGTCTTGGACATTACAGACTCCTAAATAATAATCCTGACATATAGCCATGATGAACACGACATTCTGCGATATTCTTACATAAAACGATATGCTATTTTCTGACAAAATATAGCGTATTTGGTAGATTTTATCGTTAAAAATCGTATTTTTAGCGGTTATAAATAAGGATTAATGTGACGGACAAATCATTTTATCCTGAGCATCTTTATTGGAATTTGTGGCACAATCAAAATCATCAACTAATATAACAATTCGTTGATCTCTCCTGATTGATGTTGGAAGGTTATTACATGAATGCTTTGACTCAAGAACTTGTTGAACTTTTGACCTTAGAAAGAATAGAAGATCATATCTTTCGGGGTAACAGCCGCAATTTGGTTGGTAAACGAGTATTCGGTGGACAGGTTCTTGGTCAAGCATTAAGAGCTGCTTCGTATACTACAGATCGTCCTGCACATTCGTTGCATGCTTACTTTTTATATGGTGGGGATGTAAATGCACCCATTATTTATGAAGTTGATCCATTGCGTGATGGAAAAAGTTTTGCAAGTCGTCAAGTGCGAGCAATTCAACATGGGCGTACAATTTTTTCAGCGATGGTATCTTTTGCCAATCCTGAAGAAGGTTTGAACTATCAACATAAAGAGCCTGAGTATCCAGCTCCAGAAGCACTGAAATCAGAAAAAGAACTGAAAGAAAGTATGTTGAATTTCGTGCCTGAAAATGTTCGCGCCAGCTTTATGCGCGAACGTCATGTTGAAATTAAACCAATTCAGCCTATGAATCCGTTTCAACCTCAGCCAGAAGCTCCTTTTTACGCACACTATATTCGTACTCATGATCGAATCCCATCGAACATTGATGAAATTTCACTTCATCAAGCGATTGTTGCGTTTTATTCTGACTTTACCTTGATGACAACAGCATTGCGTCCTCATGGTCTGTCTTGGATTTCCCCAAATCTACAATGTGCCAGTATTGATCATACGATTTATTTCCATCGACCTCTGCGTGCAGATGATTGGATGTTGTATGACATGGAGGCAACGATTAGTGCAAGTTCTCGTGGCTTGAACTTTGGAAAAATGTGGCAAAACGGACAATTAGTCTGTAGTACAGTACAAGAAGGTTTGATTCGGCTCAGAGAAATAGAAACGCAATAATGTGAAATTATTCTGCATGAAATCGTATTAAAGCCATCATTATGATGGCTTTTTTGTCATAAGCTTGTGACAAAAAATTGCTCGATTCTTAGATTTGAGCATGCCATAGTAGCTGTACTGCATTCATTTTTAATACGCACAATGAATTTAAATACCCAAATTTTAATTGCAGCTATCGCGGGAGTAGGGTTAGGACTTTTATTGACTAGCTATCCTCAGGCTGATTTTGCTCAAACAACGTTATATGTTTTAGGTATTTTAAGTAGCATTTTTATTGGTTTGTTAAAGATGTTGCTGATCCCTTTGATATTTAGTTCTATCGTTGTAGGGGTTTCAAATTTACAAGCTGGAGGGGAGTTTGGTCGAGTTTGGAAGATTACCGCCTTGAGTTGTATGACTACTACAACGCTTGCATTGATCTTAGGGATTGGCTGTGCACATCTTTTTGATGTTGGGAAGGGGGTTGATATCACACTTTTTCAGTCAGCAATGCAAAATCATCAAACGCCTGATACGCTTACACCTTCTAGTTTTCTTACCAATTTTATTCAAAATACCTTAATCAATCCTTTTAAAGCATTTAGTGAAGGGAATGTACTCGCTGTTGTGGTTTTTGCACTTTTCTTAGGCGTTGCTCTCGTTAAAGGTGGTGAGCGTTTTAATACAGTTCGTCAACTCAGCCAACAATTCTTTGAAATGATGATGATGCTTGTCAGTTGGGTAATGAAACTCGCGCCACTTGGGATTTTTGCATTATTGGCGAAGTTGATTGCGACTGAGGATTTATCTGTATTAAGTCGTCTTGCTGAGTTTGCATTCGTGGTGACTGGGACAACGATTTTTCATGGCTTGGTGGTTCTACCTACACTGCTTTGGATTTTTGGAAAAATGAATCCTCTGACGTTCTTCAGAGGTGCGCGAGCTGCATTGGTGACGGCATTTGCAACAAGCTCTAGTTCAGCGACCATGCCACTGAGTATGCGTTGCGCACAAGAGAATTTAGGGGTAAGACCGCAAACGGCAGGCTTTGTAATTCCTTTGGGTACGCAGTTAAATATGGACGGTACCGCACTTTATGAGGCTGCAGCTGCACTTTTTATTGCCAATTTAATGGGTTTGGATTTAACCCTAACCCAACAGTTTATTGTCTGTCTCACCGCAATGATTGCATCATTAGGTGCGCCAGGGATTCCAAGTGCGGGCATGGTAACGATGATAATGGTGTTGCAATCAGTTGGTTTACCTGCGGAAGCGATTGCAATTTTACTGCCGATAGATCGGTTGCTGGATACCGTTCGAACGGTAGTTAATGTACAGGGAGATATGATGATCAGTGTGGTTGTCGATCGTTATGCAAAGCAAACGGAAATAGAGCCAAGTTAATCGAGTTGTACGGACATAAAAAAAGCAGGAGAAAACTCCTGCTTTTTCTTTCTCTTCACTTATGCAGCATGTTGTAGTGCACGCTTAGCAGCAGGTGAATTATTTAAATAATTCACAGCATCTTGGGTACTTCCTTCTTTCACAGGATCATACCAAGGCATCAAATAATCAATTTGTTGTGATACTAGCCAGATTGGATTTGGAAGAATTTGATTGTCTTTACGACCAATCTTATACCATTCTAACCATATCCATGGTTTGAATATACTTGGTTTTTTATCTGCAAAACGAGGGTCTTGGCTCATGATGTGAGCAGCACCATCTACCCACAAACCAAGTACCAGAACGATTACCGCAACGCTGAGGTAGTAACGTGCAATATAGCTACCACCTAAATGACGATAAAGATCAAATGCAACGGTACGGTGCTCGATTTCTTCAGAACCATGCCATTTAATTAAATCGATCATCTCAGGATCAGCACCAAGTTCTTCCCAACGTTTGTTGTAGAGTGCGTATTTACCAAGAACACACGTCATGTTCTCAACGGTTGCAATCACACCTAGACGGAATAAATCCCATTGATGATCTAATATTTTAGGAACTTCTTTACCAAAAGGCTTATCAGCTAAAGCTTTGGTAAATAAGAAATCCATGATGCCTAAGTTGCGTTGAATATCGATGTTGCGTTGGTTGAGATATTCTTTATTCGCAGAGGTATGAGCAACAGCATGCATCGCTTCTTGACGAATAAAAGCTTGTACATCTTCTTTTAATTTTTCATCAGTGATTTCGGGAAGTACTTTGTTGTACAAACGGCAAAACCAGAACTCACCAGCAGGCAAAATATTATTAATTTCGTTAATAAAATAGCTAGCAAAAGGTTGATTTGGAATCCAATCTACAGGGGTTTTTCCCAATCAAATTTTACTTTTCGAGGGAGAATTTTATAGTCAATCGAAGAACCAAGAACTTTGTTCTTCACAAATGATAGTAATTTCATCTTTAGTCCTAATCGATAGTGCAATGAACCAACACTAAGCAGTATATGAAAACTACCTAGTGTTTGTGTTTAGCAATTCAGGACAATTAAAAATTATTTTATGCATCAAGTTGCATGAAATGCATAATTTATTCTTTATCGTCAATTTCTGATGCTTCTGGGATTTGATCGAGGTCAAATTCCACCGTTTGATCAAGTGTGTAATTTAAACGACCACCCATAACGCTCGCTAATTCCTCTAGACCAATTCGGTTAAGAGAAGAGAATAGTTGTATTGAGAAGTCGAGCTTCATTTTTTTCAATTGTTGTTTAACGTCGAGCAAGGTTTTATTTGCTGGACCTCGATTCAGTTTATCCGCTTTAGTGAGAAGAATATGAACAAATAAATGACGAGAATGCGCCCATTCCAACATCATTAAATCAAAGTGTTGTAAAGGATGGCGGATATCCATCAATAAAACTAAGCCTTGTAAGCTTTTGCGATGAATCAAATAATTTTCTAGTTCTTTTTGCCAAACAATTTTCATTGCTTCTGGTACAGCGGCATAGCCATAACCAGGTAAGTCTACCAAACGTTGATCAGGGTTACCCAAGCTAAAAAAGTTGATCATTTGGGTACGACCTGGTCTTTTTGAAGCACGTGCCAATTGCTTTTTATTAGTTAAGGCATTAATCGCACTCGATTTTCCCGCATTTGAACGACCTGCAAATGCAATCTCATAGCCTGTATCTTCAACGCACAAAGCAAGTTTTGGTGCACTCATTAAAAATTCAGCTTGGCGTAACCAATTCAAAGACTGTACTGCATAAGCGGTTAATGCAGGATCAGTCTTTTTCTCATAACTGATTTTTTCTTTAGGTGCGAGTCTAGCTTTGGTGTCTTTCGATTTTTCACTACGGTGCATAGAAGCTTACTTTTGAATTTGAATAGCAATAAGCATTATAAAGGATGTATTGGATTCGTGCGAATCTTCATCCTAAATCTAAGCTTTTTGGACCAGTTCTAAGAATGTAATATCTGATCGAGTGGAAGATGGGAGTATGCCGTGTTGAACCACTTCACCCAAAGTATATTGATCTAAGCTATGATAAAAGCTTTCAAGTGCTTGATCGAGAATGCCTTTCAGACCACATTGAGAGCGCAAGACGCAAGGGGGGCTATTGCATTCCACAATTTGCTGATGACCTTGTAAAACACGGACAATTTCACCAAGTCGAAGTGTCCGTGCTGAGGGATTTAATCGAATTCCACCGCCTTTGCCTCGTGTAGTAACAATCCATTGTTGTTTACCCATGAAATGTACAATTTTAACGAGGTGGTTTTGTGAAACATGCAAATCTTTTGCAATATCAGCAATAGTGTAAGGTATCTCGCTCGGGCGAGCGACATACATCAGGATTCTGAGTGCATAATCTGTAAATTTATTGAGTTGCATTGTTTCACTCAATCTATTGCGATAAATAGAAAAGGCTAGTCTATCATAGGCTAGCCTTATACAAAACGCAGCATCAATTAGCTAAGTTTTACACCACCTGTGCCAAATGCTTCGCTATGAATATTTTCAGCAGGAATGCCTCGTGCAACAAGTGCTTTGTGTTGTTCAGCCATAAATGGCATCGGACCACATAAATAATAATCAGCAGTTGTTGGCAATAGTGCTGCATCCATAGATGCTAAATCTAAACGACCAGCTGCTTCATAATCCACACCGAATACATCCCCATCATGTGGAAATTCATACGCCGTAAATGTGCTTAGACGAGGGAATTTAGCTTTAAGATCATGAATATGTTGTTTCATAGCATGAACTTGACTGCTACGACATGCATGTATAAACGTTACTGGTTGTGGCATATCTAAAGTAACCAATTGATTCAGCATAGCAATCATTGGGGTTAAACCTACACCACCACTGATAAATACATTACGTTTTTTACTATCTATCAGATAAAAGTTACCTGTAGGAGCAGAAACTTCGATTTCAGAACCTTCCGCTAAACTATGTAATGTATTTGATACCCAGCCTTCGGCAAGCTCACCTTTCGCATCTTCACGTTTCACTGAAATACGTAAATAATCTGCTTGTGGGCTTGTTGATAAAGTGTATTGGCGAGGTTGTCTCAGATTGAGTTCTGGGACAAAAACACGTACTGAAATATATTGGCCAGCTTCGTAGTTTGGTAAATCACCGCCATCGACAGGTGCTAAATAAAACGACGTAATTTCATCACTTTCAACCACTTTTTTAGCGATTTTAAAATTACGCCATCCTAACCAACTGCCTTTAGTTTGTTGATGTTGGTCGTAGATCGCTTTTTCAGTGCTGATAAACAAATCTGCTAGTTGTCCATAAGCAGCGGCCCATGCCGCAATCAAAGGATCTTCCATTGAGATATTCAGTACTTCACTGATCGAATGTAATAAATTTTCACCCACAATACTGTAATCAGGCGCTTGGATATTGAGGCTGACATGTTTATGAGCGATCAGTTCCACCACAGGCAAAAGCACAGATGGATCTTCAATATTTTCTGCGTACGCTAAAACAGCTCCTGCGAGTGCTTGAGCTTGAGCACCACTGCGTTGATGACCCATGTTAAAGGTTTCTTTGAGTGCAGGATTATTTCCTAACATACGATTATAGAAATAACCTGTTAATGCGACACCATTTTCACGTAAGACAGGAACAGTTGCTTTTACGAGTTCAATTTGCTGTGGAGTCATGAGTGATCTCTCTGGACTATCATTTTATAAGATATATTTAAAATACACCTTATAAAATGTATTTGCAATACATCTTATAATAAAAACCATAAAAAAGATAAGGGATAATTAATTATCCCTTATTTTTGAGATTTTTTTATTTTCCGAATAATGAGCCGAGTAATCCACGCACTATTTTTTGTCCAGTGCTACCACCTAAGCTTCGGGCAGCACTTTTTGCAAATGTACCGACAATGTCTTGTGTGAGCTTTTCACGATCACGTTGCGCTTTTTCTGCCGCTTTTTGTTGCTCTTTGGCAAATCGCTCTTGTTCTTTTGCTTGTTGCTTTGCGAGGGTTTCTTGTTCCTTTACTTGCTGCTTAGCGAGTTCGTCAGCTTGCTTTTGCTGAGACTGTTGTAATACTTTTTTCTGTAAAAGTTCGTAAGCGCTGTCACGATCTAAGGCTTGATCATAAACCCCAGCAACAATACTTTGCCCCATCATCACCTGTCGTTCTTCAGGGGTGATTGGGCTAAAAGAGGAATATGGGGGCATCACCCAACCACGCTCAACAATCTGAGGGGTGCCTTGTTCATCCAAACAACTAATCAAAGCCTCACCTACAGCTAGTTCAGTAATCGCTTGATCAACCTTAAAATCAGGATTGGCTCGGAAAGTGTCGGCTGCGGTTTTGACCGCTTTTTGATCTTTAGGTGTAAAAGCACGTAAAGCATGTTGTACTCGATTCCCGAGTTGACCTAGAACACTTTCTGGTAAATCAAGTGGGTTTTGAGTGATAAAGTAGATTCCTACACCCTTCGAGCGAATTAAACGAACCACTTGTTCAATTTTCTCTTGCAAAGCTGGACTAGCATTGGAAAACAATAAATGTGCTTCATCAAAGAAGAAGACAAGTTTAGGCTTATCCATATCGCCAACTTCGGGTAGTTGCTCAAATAATTCTGAGAGCATCCAAAGCAAGAATGTTGCATAAAGTTTTGGGGTATTCATCAACTTATCTGCAGCGAGAAGGTTGATATAACCATGACCTTGAGTATCTGTTTGAATAAAATCTAGAATATTCAAACTTGGTTCACCAAAAAACTGATCTCCACCTTGATCTGCTAACGCAAGCAGATTGCGTTGTATCGCACCAATACTGGCAGGAGAGAGATTGCCATACTCATTTTTCAGTTCAGCAGCATTTTCACTGACATAAGTTAGCATCGCCTTTAGATCTTTAAAGTCGATGAGGAGAAGGCCTTGATCATCTGCGATTCTAAATACTGCGGACAATACACCTTCTTGTGTATCGTTTAAATTTAGCATCTGCGCTAATAATAAAGGGCCTATTTCAGAAATAGTGGTTCGAATAGGATGTCCTTGTTGGCCAAATAGATCCCAGAAAATAACAGGTGAAGCTGCAAATGGAACAGAATCCAGATGCAGACTTTTAATGCGTTCATCAAATTTGGGGCTGCTTGAACCTGCTTTGGCTAGGCTTGAAACATCACCTTTCGCATCTGCTAGAAAAACAGGGACGCCGATACGAGAAAAACTCTCAGCAAGTACTTTTAGAGTTACTGTTTTTCCTGTACCGGTTGCACCAGCAATCAGACCATGGCGGTTAGCAAATTGAGAATGTAGAACAATATCTTGTGTTGTATCTGTGGTTTTTTTTGCAATTACGATGGGTGTACTCATTCTTCACCTATTATAAGAGTTATTCCAGTTGTTTTAATGCGTTTTGAATATCTTGAATTAAATCCGCAGGATCTTCTAGTCCTATACAGAAACGAACCAATAAACCTTGTTGTAAATGTGTATTTTCCAATGCACGCATCTGTTTTAAATCATAGAGCATCACCAAACTTACAGGGCCACCCCAACTAAAACCAAGTTTGAATAGTTTTAAGTTATCGCAAAATCTACGCACTGCATGCATATCATATCTTGAATCAAAGATTACACTTGCCAAGCCAGCACTCTTGCCTGTGGTGCAAACCTCTTTCCAAAATTGATGTCCAGCTGAATCAGAAAGACTTGGGTGTAAAACTTGAATAAATTGGGGCTGTTGTTTTAGCCAATCTAATAATCTTAGTGTGCTTTGAGATTGCTGTTCATAACGCAGCGACATATGCGCCAAACTACGTTGAATTTGCGCAGTATCATCACCTGAAACAGATATGCCTTGGGTTGCATGCATGCGATAAAGTTTATGATGTAAATGTTGATCGCGCGTTACAACCGAGCCCATGAGGATGTCTCCGCCACCACTTGGATATTTGGTAAGGGCGTGTACTGTTACATCAACCGATAAATGTTCATCAGAGAAATCAAATGCATTAAATGCCAGACCAGCCCCCCAAGTGTTATCGAGGGCGATGAGAAGATTAAATTGCTTGGCTTTTTTGACTAGTTTTTTTAAATCAGGAAATTCTAAACTGACAGAACCAGCAGCTTCGAGCCAAATTAACTTTGCTTTTTCTGAAGGTGTGAAACTATCAATATCAATCGGATTATAAACTTTAACTTGAATGCCATAACGAGTTTGAAGGTTGTTGAGGTGCTCTAAATTTGGACCATAAATATTATCTGCAACCCATACCTCATCGCCTGAATTTAAAAGAGTACTGTTAACTAAATTGATCGCAGATAAACCACTCGGTGCCAGTAAGCTAAACAAACCGCCTTCAATATGCGCGATGTTATCGCCAAGCGTAAATGTTGTTGGTGTGCCATGTGTGCCGTAGCTATAGTCATAGGGATCTGTCCAATGACGATCAAAAAGGTGCGATGTGCTTTTAAAAATAATGGTAGATGCACGATATAGGGGAGGTTGAATAGTTTCTATATATTGAGGGGCTTTTCTTGGTGCGTGAATAAGGTTGGTTTGTGCATTTTGGTGCTTAGTCATGGTGCTAAATCAAATCAATAGATGGATTTAGGTTAAGAGAAAAACAACAATTCTGCTAGTTGTTCAGGTGTTTTGTACACAATCGTTACAGATCAAATAGATTGAATGAAACTGGCTTTATTTTTGCTAAGACTTAGTATCATTCTAACGATAATAGGTTTTAGCGCATGAAGTCGCATTTAAGAGTGCATTATTTTCAGCACATCGCAGGTGAAGGTTTTGGTAGTTGTTACAATTTCTTGAAAGCACATAAAGCAAAAATCACGGCAACAGAGTTTTTTGCTTTGCCTGTCGACCTGCCATTGGAATTGGAAGCATTGCCACATGTAGATGAGGTGGATTTGTTAATTATCATGGGTGGGACGATGAGTGTGAATGATGAAGCAAATTACCCATGGTTAAAATTGGAAAAAAGATGGTTGCGTCGTTATTTGGCATCAGGAAAGCCTGCTATAGGCTTATGTCTCGGTGGGCAGTTAATTGCAAATGCACTTGGTGCTGTGGTTAGCCGTAATCAATATCAAGAGTTGGGGTGGATGGATGTTGGTCGAGCTTCACACATACCTGAAAATTGTTTTCAAATTCCAGAGAAAATTAACATTATGCAATGGCATAGCGAGACCTTTGAAATACCTAGAGGTGGTATCCGTTTAGCAGAAAATGAAGTATGTAGAAATCAACTTTATCAAATTGGACGTAATGTTTTAGGTTTTCAATTTCATCCTGAAATGACGCCACATGCATTGCAATTGTTGATTGAAAATGAAGAAGACATGGCTGTATTTAATGGGGAATTTGTTCAATCAATCGCTGAGCTCAAAAAAACAAACCAAAATAAATTTCAACAAGGCAACGATTTGCTTAATCAAGCAATTGAATATGTTGTAAGCGCTTAAATTGATTTTTTAACGGTAAAAAATAAAAGAAGAATTGCATAAGACTTAAACAATCGCTATAATGGGCGACCCTCAAATGGAGGGCGTTTTCTACGAAGAAAGTAGTTAACGCATTACAGTCGTGGCATCGATCACGACCATAGTGATTTTCACTGCCCTTGACACTTGCCAAAAGGTGAGGTGCGTCATGGGTGATTCTTTATATATTTGGCTTGGAGTTTACTGGTATGTCTAACCAGAGAATTCGTATCCGTTTGAAGTCTTTTGATCATCGTCTGATTGATCAATCTGCTCAAGAGATCGTAGAAACCGCTAAGCGTACTGGCGCACAAGTGTGTGGTCCAATTCCGATGCCTACTCGCATCGAACGCTTCAACGTTCTTACTTCACCACACGTCAATAAAGACGCTCGTGATCAGTACGAAATCCGCACTTATAAGCGTTTGATCGACATCGTTCAACCTACAGATAAAACTGTTGATGCATTGATGAAGTTGGATCTTGCTGCTGGTGTTGATGTTCAGATCGCTTTGGGTTAAGGCTTTCGGTTAATTAACTCTAAGTTAATTAAGCCGCTTTTTTAGAGGTTTATGCACATGGCTATTGGTTTAGTCGGTCGCAAATGTGGTATGACTCGCATCTTTACAGATGCTGGTGTATCTGTACCTGTTACAGTTATCGAAGTCGATCCAAACCGCATTACGCAAATCAAAACACTTGAAACTGATGGTTATCAAGCAATTCAAGTAACTACTGGTGAACGTCGCGAATCGCGCGTAACTAGCGCTCAGAAAGGTCACTTTGCGAAAGCTGGTGTTGCTGCTGGTCGTTTAGTTAAAGAGTTCCGTGTTACTGAAGCCGAGCTTGAAGGTCGTGAAGTTGGTGGTTCTATCGGTGTTGACTTGTTCACAGTTGGTCAAATTGTTGACGTAACTGGTCAGTCTAAAGGTAAAGGCTTCCAAGGTGGTGTTAAGCGTTGGAACTTCCGTACGCAAGATGCTACACATGGTAACTCTGTATCTCACCGTGTTTTAGGTTCTACAGGTCAAAACCAAACACCTGGTCGCGTGTTCAAAGGCAAGAAAATGGCTGGTCACTTAGGTGATGAACGCGTAACAGTTCAAGGTCTTGAAATTGTATCTATTGACGCTGAACGTTCAGTTTTAGTTGTTAAGGGTGCTATTCCTGGTTCAACTGGCGGCGACGTTATCGTGCGTCCTACCATCAAGGCCTGAGGGGAAATACTGTGAATTTAAAAACTGTTTCCGGCTCTGCTGTTGAATTGTCTGAAGTTGCTTTCGGACGTGAATTTAACGAAGCTCTTGTACACCAAGTTGTTACAGCTTACTTAGCTGGTGGTCGTCAAGGTACTCGTGCTCACAAATCACGTGCAGATGTTTCTGGCGGTGGTAAAAAGCCATTCCGTCAAAAAGGTACTGGTCGCGCTCGTGCTGGTTCTATTCGTAGCCCAATCTGGGTAGGTGGTGGTAAAACTTTTGCTGCTCGTCCACAAGATTGGTCTCAAAAAGTTAACCGCAAAATGTACCGCGGTGCAATGCAATGTATCTTAGCTGAACTTGTTCGCCAAGATCGTCTTGTATTAGTTGAAGAGTTTGCTGTTGCGGCTCCAAAAACTAAAGAATTGCTTGCAAAACTTAACGACTTAAATGCAACTCGTGCATTGATCGTTACAGATGCTGTAGATGAGAACTTGTATCTTGCAGCTCGCAACCTCCCACATGTAGATGTGGTGGATGCAACTGCAATTGATCCTGTTAGCTTGATCGCATTCGATAAAGTTGTCATGTCTGTAGCTGCTGCTAAGAAAATTGAGGTAGAACTCGGATGAACAACGAACGTTTATATCAAGTCCTACAAGGACCAGTATTCTCAGAAAAAGCACAAGTTTTAGGTGATACTGCTGGTGTTCAAGTATTTAAAGTTGCATTAAATGCAAACAAGCTTGAAATCAAGAAAGCAGTTGAGCAGCTCTTTGGTGTTGAAGTTGTGAAAGTAAATACAACGATCACTAAAGGTAAAACAAAACGCTTTGGTCGTACATTAGGACGTCGTTCTGATGTTAAAAAAGCATACGTCACCCTGAAAGCTGGCCAAGATGTAGAAATGGCTGACTTGGGCGATACCGCTGAAAACGCAGCGGAGTAAGGACGAAAATTATGCCGATTCAAAAATGTAAGCCAACGTCTCCAGGACGTCGCTTTGTAGAGAAAGTGGTTCATGACCATCTTCACAAAGGCGCACCTTATGCACCGTTGGTTGAAGCTAAAAAACGTACTGGTGGTCGTAACAACAACGGTCACATTACGACTCGTCACGTTGGTGGTGGACACAAACAACACTATCGTCTCGTTGACTTTAAACGTAACAAAGATGGTATTCCAGCGACTGTAGAGCGTATTGAATACGATCCTAACCGTACTGCACACATTGCATTAGTTTTGTATGCTGATGGTGAGCGTCGTTACATCATCGCACCTAAAGGTTTGCGTGCTGGCGATAAAGTACAATCTGGTAACGATGCTCCAATTCGTCCAGGTAACTGCTTACCGCTTCGTAATATGCCTATCGGTTCTACACTTCACAACGTTGAACTTAAAATCGGTAAAGGTGCTCAATTAGCACGTTCTGCTGGTACTTCAGTTCAGTTGTTAGGTCGTGATGGTTCTTACGCAATCGTTCGTTTACGTTCTGGTGAAATGCGTAAAATCCACGTTGAATGTCGTGCTGTAATTGGTGAAGTTTCTAACCAAGAAAGCAACCTTCGTTCATTGGGTAAAGCTGGTGCTTCACGCTGGCGCGGTGTTCGTCCTACTGTTCGTGGTATGGCGATGAACCCGGTTGACCATCCACACGGTGGTGGTGAAGGGCGTAGCAAAGGTATTCAACCTGTAAGTCCATGGGGTCAAAAAGCTAAAGGGTACAAGACACGTACCAATAAGCGTACGACTAAGATGATTATTCGCGACCGTCGCGTCAAGTAAAGGAATCTGAATAATGCCTCGTTCATTAAAAAAAGGTCCATTCGTCGACGCACACTTGTTCGCTAAAGTTGAAGCAGCAATTGCAGCTAACAACCGTAAGCCGATCAAGACTTGGTCACGTCGTTCAATGATCCTTCCAGATTTTGTTGGTTTAACAATTTCTGTTCACAATGGTCGTAACCATGTTCCAGTAATTGTTACTGAGCATATGGTTGGTCATAAGCTTGGTGAATTCGCACCAACTCGTACCTATCGTGGTCACGGTGTTGATAAGAAGTCTAAACGTTAATAGGTGCTATGATGGAAGTAACTGCAAAATTACGCGGTGCCGCTATCTCGGCACAAAAAGCACGTTTAGTTGCTGATTTGATCCGTGGTAAATCGGTTGCGCGCGCGCTAGATATTTTGAACTTCAGCAACAAAAAAGCAGCTGTGCTTGTTAAAAAAGCGCTTGAATCTGCAATTGCAAATGCTGAACACAACAACAGCTTAGATGTTGACGATCTTAAAGTAACTACGATTTACGTTGATGAAGGTATGAGCCTTAAACGTATTTTGCCACGTGCTAAAGGCCGTGCGGATCGTATTACAAAGCGTACTTGTCACATCACCGTTAAGGTAGGGGTTTGATATGGGTCAGAAGGTTCATCCAATCGGTATCCGCCTAGGTGTTGTGAAACGCCATAACGCTAACTGGTATGCGAGTCCGAAACAATACGCTGAATACTTGCTTAAAGATCTTCAAGTTCGTGAGTTTTTAACTAAAAAACTTAAGAATGCGATGGTAAGCAATATTCTTATCGAACGTCCTACAGGCGCTGCTAAAGTAACTATTAGCACTGCTCGTCCTGGTATCGTTATCGGTAAAAAAGGCGAAGATATTGAGAAATTACAGCGCGAACTCACCAACATTATGGGTGTTCCAGCGCAAGTTAGCATCAACGAAATTGATCGCCCAGACTTAGATGCTCGTTTAGTTGCTGAAGCAATCGCTTCTCAATTAGAAAAGCGTGTAATGTTCCGTCGTGCTATGAAGCGTGCGGTTCAAAACACTATGCGTGCTGGCGCGAAAGGTATCAAAGTTGAAGTTTCTGGCCGTTTAGGTGGTGCAGAGATTGCTCGTACTGAATGGTATCGTGAAGGTCGTGTTCCTTTGCATACTCTTCGTGCTGATATCGACTATGCAACTATGCGTGCTGAAACAACTTACGGTACGATCGGTGTTAAAGTTTGGATTTTCCGTGGCGAGATCTTAGGTGGCATGAAACAAGTCATGAACCCTGCTCCTGCTGAAGAGCGTCCAGCTAAACGTGGTCGTGGTCGTGGTGAAGGTCAAGAGCGTCGTGGTCGTCGCGGTGACCGTGCTGCTGACAAGGGAGAATAATCCATGTTGCAACCTAAACGTACCAAATTCCGTAAAGTGCACAAAGGCCGTAACACTGGTCTAGCGCATCGTGGTAGTACAGTATCATTTGGTTCGATTGCGATTAAAGCGACTGAACGTGGTCGTATGACTGCGCGTCAAATCGAAGCTTGCCGTCGTACCATTAGCCGTCGTATTAAACGTGGTGGTAAAATCTTCATCCGTGTGTTCCCGGATAAACCAATTACCGAAAAACCATTAGAAGTTCGTATGGGTAAAGGTAAGGGTAGCGTGGAATACTGGGTTTGCCAGATTCAGCCAGGTAAGATCCTGTACGAAATTGAAGGTGTGAACGATGAATTAGCGCGTGAAGCTTTTGCTTTAGCTGCTGCTAAACTTCCGTTTAAAACCACTATCGTGACTCGGACGGTAATGTAATGAAAACTAAAGATCTACGTGAAAAATCGGTAGAAGAGTTGAAAGCGATGCTTGATGAGCAACAGCTTAACCAATTCCGTCTTCGTATGGCGAAAGCAACTGGTCAGTTGGGCAAATCGCACGAAGTGCAAATTGCTCGTAAGACAATTGCTCGTATCAAGACACTCCTTACCGAAAAACAGGGGAACGGACAATGAGTGAAAAAACAGTCCGCACGTTAACCGGCAAAGTCGTAAGCGACAAAATGGACAAATCTATTGTTGTGCTTATTGAACGCCGCGTTCAACACCCGTTGTATGGCAAATCAATCCGCCGTTCAACTAAATTACACGCTCATGATGAGAACAATGTTGCTAAATTAGGCGACTTGGTAACCATCAAAGAAAGCCGCCCAATTTCTAAAACTAAAGCTTGGACTTTAGTGGAAGTAGTTGAAGCTGCTGCTGAGTAATTAGACGTTCTTGTTGCATCATCGGACAATTTCGAGTACTCTTTGAGCCTTTCGAAATTGTGACCGGTGATGCTCGGTTTTGGAGTAGGGCAATGATTCAAACCGAAAGTATGCTCGACGTAGCAGACAACAGTGGTGCACGCCGCGTACAATGTATTAAAGTACTAGGTGGTTCACATCGTCGTTATGCTTCTGTTGGCGACATTATTAAAGTTACTGTAAAAGAAGCAATCCCACGCGCACGTGTTAAAAAAGGTGACGTGATGAATGCTGTAGTTGTTCGTACAAAATTCGGCATCCGTCGTCCAGATGGTTCAGTTATTCGTTTCGACGATAACGCAGCTGTTATTTTGAATAACAACAAAGCTCCGATTGCTACTCGTATCTTCGGACCAGTGACTCGTGAACTTCGTACTGAACAGTTCATGAAAATCATTTCATTGGCTCCTGAAGTTCTATAAGAGGCAATCATGGCTAAGATTAAAAAAGGCGATCAAGTAATTGTGATCGCAGGTAAAGAAAAAGGCAAACAAGGTGTTGTTTTGTCTGTTTCTGAAGATCGAGTTAAGGTCGAAGGTCTTAACTTGGTGAAGAAGCATCAAAAGCCAAACCGTGTAACAGGCGCTGAAGGCGGTATCGTTACTCAAGAGGCAACGCTTCATATCTCTAACGTGGCAATTTTTAATGCTACAACCCAAAAGGCTGACCGTGTTGGTTACCAAGTGATTGATGGCACGAAAACTCGTGTTTATAAATCAAATGGTGAATCAGTGGCGGCAGCGAAGTAATAGGTTGAAAAGGCAATGGCCAGACTTAAAGCACGTTACAATGACGAACTTAAAGCAAAGTTAAAAGAAGAACTTGGCATTAAGAATGTGATGGAAATTCCACGCATCACAAAAATCACTCTTAACATGGGTGTAGGCGCAGCTGCAACTGATAAGAAATTATTAGATGGTGCTGTTGCTGATATGCAACTCATTGCTGGTCAAAAACCAGTTGTGACACTTGCTCGTAAATCAATCGCTGGTTTCAAAATCCGTGATGGTTGGCCAATTGGTTGTAAAGTTACTTTACGTGGCGACCAAATGTACGAATTCTTGGACCGTTTGATCTCTATCGCGATTCCTCGTATCCGTGACTTCCGTGGTTTTTCTTCAAAATCATTTGATGGTCGTGGTAACTACTCTATGGGTTTAAAAGAGCAAATCGTTTTCCCTGAAATCGATTTTGACAAGATTGATCGTATTCGTGGTTTAGATATCACAATTACGACAACTGCTCGTAGCGATGACGAAGGCCGTGCGCTTATGCGTGCATTCGGCTTCCCGTTCAAATAAGAGGTCGATATGGCTAAGAAAGGTATGATTAATCGCGAATTGAAACGCGAAAAGACAGTTGCTAAATACGCTGCAAAACGTGCTGAATTAAAAGCAACGATTGCAAATGTAAACGCAAGTGACGAAGAACGTTTCGAAGCGATGTTAAAGTTACAAGCATTGCCACGTAATGCATCTCCAGTACGTCTTCGTAACCGCTGTGGTTTAACTGGTCGTCCTCATGGTTACTTCCGTAAGTTCGGTTTAAGCCGTAACAAATTACGTGACACAGTAATGCAGGGTGATGTACCAGGCGTTGTTAAGGCAAGCTGGTAAGGAGCGACTAAATGAGTATGCAAGATACCGTTGCCGACATGTTAACACGTGTTCGTAACGCACAAATGGCGAAGAAACAAGTTGTTTCTATGCCTTCTTCTAAGTTGAAAGTTGCAATTGCAAACGTACTTCAACAAGAAGGTTATATTTCAAATGTAGAAGTTGCTCAAGAAGATGCAAAATCTACTTTGACTATTACGCTAAAATATTTCGAAGGCAAACCAGTTATCGAAACGGTTAAGCGCGTAAGCCGTCCAGGTCTACGTCAATACCGTGGTAAAGATAAACTTCCTAGCGTTAAGCAAGGTTTGGGTATTGCAATTGTTTCTACAAGCAAAGGCATCATGACTGATCGCGCTGCACGTGCTGCGGGTGTTGGTGGTGAAGTTATTGCTTTTGTTTCTTAATAGGTGATTCCTCATGTCTCGTGTGGCTAAAGCCCCAGTAACTGTACCTAATGGTGTAACAGTTACTCAGAACGGCCGGCAGGTCGAAGTGAAAGGCAGCAAAGGTACATTGTCTTTCAACCTGCATGCGCTGGTCGAGCTAAAACAGGAAGAAGGTAAACTTCAACTTGCTCCAGTAAAAGAATCGAAAGATGCTTGGATGCAAGCTGGTACTGCTCGCGCTGTATTGAACAACCTTGTAAAAGGTGTTAGTGAAGGCTTCGAACGTAAACTACAACTTGTTGGTGTAGGTTACAAAGCTGCTGTTAAAGGTAGTGTTGTTAACCTAGCATTAGGTTATTCACACCCGATTGACTACGCTTTACCTGAAGGTGTAACAGCGGAAACTCCAACTGCAACTGAAATCATTTTGAAATCAGCAAACAAGCAGTTGTTAGGTCAAGTGGCAGCGGAAATCCGTGCATACCGTTCTCCTGAACCATATAAAGGTAAAGGTGTTCGTTATTCGGATGAAGTTATTCTTCGTAAAGAAGCTAAGAAGAAATAAGGCGCGAGGTTCTTATGAACGAAAAGAAACAAACCCGTTTGCGTCGTGCGAAAAGCACACGCTTGCACATCCGTGCATTGGGTGCGACTCGTTTGTGTGTAAACCGCACTCCGCGTCACATCTATGCTCAGGTTATTTCAGCAGATGGTGGCAAAGTTTTAGCGCAAGCTTCAACTTTAGATGCATCTTTACGTAGTGGTACTACTGGTAACGTTGAAGCGGCTACTAAAGTAGGTGCTTTGATCGCAGAACGTGCTAAAGCAGCTGGTGTTACTAAAGTTGCATTTGACCGTTCTGGTTTTAAATATCATGGTCGTATCAAAGCCTTGGCTGATGCTGCTCGTGAAGGCGGCTTGGAGTTCTAATCATGGCGAAAGTTGAACAAAACGAAGGTCTCGTTGAAAAGCTGGTTGCCGTTGATCGTGTAGCCAAGGTTGTTAAAGGTGGTCGTATCTTCTCTTTCACAGCATTAACTGTTGTGGGCGATGGTAATGGTCGTGTAGGTTTTGGTCGTGGTAAAGCACGTGAAGTTCCAGCTGCTATTTCTAAAGCACTTGAAGCTGCTCGTCGCAACATGATTACTGTAGACCTTGCTGGTACTACTTTACAACACCCTGTGAATGCTCGTCATGGTGCAAGCCGTGTATACATGCAACCTGCTTCTGAAGGTACTGGCGTAATTGCTGGTGGTGCTATGCGTGCCGTTTTAGAAGCTGCAGGTGTACATAACGTACTTGCTAAATGTTATGGCTCTACTAATGCTGCTAACGTAGTAAACGCAACTTTCAAAGGTTTGCGTGATATGACTTCTCCTGAGAAAGTCGCTGCGAAACGTGGTCTTTCAGTAGAACAAATTCAAGGGTAATCAATCATGAAAACGATTAAAGTTACCCAGACTAAATCTTCTTCGCATCGTTTAAAAAATCATAAACTTTGCCTACAAGGTCTAGGTCTGCGTCGTATTGGTCATACTGTAGAAGTGCAAGATACGCCTTCTAACCGTGGTATGATCAACAAAGTTTACTATATGGTTAGTGTAGAGGAATAAGCCATGACTCTGCGTTTAAATGAACTTTCACCTGCTGAAGGTGCAAAGCGTGAACACCGTCGTTTAGGCCGTGGTATCGGTTCTGGCGTTGGTAAAACTGGTGGTCGTGGTATCAAGGGTCAAAACTCACGTAAAAGTGGTGGTACTCGTCCAGGCTTTGAAGGCGGTCAAACTGCGTTATATCGTCGTTTACCTAAATTCGGTTTCACTAGCCAAATCGCTTTGAAAACTGCTGAAGTGCGTTTGTCTGAGTTGAATAAAGTGGAAGGCGACATCGTTAGCCTTGAAACTTTAAAAGCTGCGAATGTTGTTCGTCGTGACCAGATTCGTGCTCGCATCGTGCTTTCTGGTGAAATCACTCGCGCGTTCACTGTACAAGGTGTTGCGTTGACTAAAGGCGCTAAAGCTGCTGTTGAAGCTGCTGGCGGTAAAGTCGAGGAGTAATCTCGAGTGTCTATGACTCCTAGTTCTACTGGTCATGTTAACATGATGAAAGGCCAGCCATTTCATGTGAAATATCGTGAAATTATCCGCCGATTAATGTTTTTAATTGGCGCGTTATTGGTCTTTCGACTAGGAGCGCATATTCCGTTGCCGGGTATTGATAATGTAGCGCTGGCACGTTTTTTTAAAGCTAATGAAGGTACCTTCTTAGGTTTATTTAACATGTTTTCTGGCGGTGCATTAGAACGCATGTCGATTCTAGCGTTAGGTATCATGCCGTATATTTCTGCTTCGATTATCGTGCAGTTAATGTCGACAGTGATCCCTTCGTTAGAGGCTTTGAAAAAAGAAGGCGAGCAAGGCAAACGCAAGATTAATCAATATACACGTTACGGAACTTTATTCCTTGCACTAGTGCAAGGGGTGGGGATGTGTGCTGGTCTCATTAGTCAGGGTATTACTTTGACTTCGGGATTGGCATTTTATGTTCCAGCGGTAACTTCATTGGTTGCTGGAACAATGTTCTTGATGTGGTTAGGGGAGCAAATTACTGAACGTGGTGTCGGTAATGGTATCTCAATGATCATTTTCGCAGGTATTGTGGCAGGCTTACCAAACTTGGTAATTCAGTCATTTACAACAGTACAAAATGGTCAAGGTAGTTTAATTGGTTTAGCTGTATTTGGATTATTATCTTTAGCAGTTTTAGCTGCGATTGTGTTTATTGAAAAAGCACAACGTCGTATTCCAGTGAACTATGCTCAAAAACAGCAAGGGCGTCGTGTATTTACTGCACAGCAAACACATTTGCCATTGAAAATTAATATGGCAGGTGTAATCCCAGCAATTTTCGCAAGCTCATTGTTATTATTTCCAGCGAGTTTGGGGCAATGGCTAGGTAGTGCTGATCCTAATGCAGGGATTATTAAGCGTAGTCTGCAAGACTTGGCATTGGTGTTATCGCCTGGACAGCCGTTATATTTAATGCTCTTTGGTGCGTTAATTATTTTCTTCTGTTATTTCTATACCGCGCTTGTTTTTAGCCCGAAAGAAGTTTCAGAGAATTTGAAACGTAGCGGAGCGTATGTGCCTGGTATCCGCCCAGGTGAGCAAACGGCTCGTTATTTAGATCATATCCTTAATCGTTTGACGTTTATTGGTGCAATCTACATCACCGTTGTGTGCTTAATGCCGATGGTTTTACAAAGTTCATTTGGTATTCCATTCCATTTGGGTGGAACATCATTGCTTATTGTAGTTGTTGTAGTGATGGATTTTATGGCGCAACTTCAAGCGCATCTAACTTCGCATCAATATGATAATCAAACGTTAATGAGAAAAACGACTGCTCATCCTCAGGGATAAGCGCACTTAGAGGTTTCATCATGAAAGTACAAGCTTCTGTAAAGAAAATCTGTGGTAGCTGTAAAGTTATCCGTCGTAATGGGGTTATTCGCGTGATTTGTAGCGCAGAACCTCGTCATAAGCAGCGTCAAGGTTAATTTAATTAAGACCTGTTGATTTCAGTAGGCTAATTAGGTTATTATCCGCCCCTCAAGATTTTTGTGGGGCGGTTGATTATCTTGACTGCCTTTTTGGAGAAAATTGAATGGCTCGTATTGCCGGTGTAAACATTCCGGATAACAAGCATGCTGTTATCTCTCTCACGTATATTTTTGGTATCGGCCGCCACACTGCTAAGAATATCTTAGCTGCTGTAGGTATCACTGAGACTACAAAAATTCGTGAATTAGATGATGCTCAGCTTGATGCGATTCGTGCAGAAGTTGCTAAGGTTCCGACCGAAGGTGATTTACGTCGCGAAATTTCCATGAACATTAAACGTTTAATGGATTTAGGCTGCTACCGCGGTCTTCGTCATCGTCGCAGCTTGCCTGTTCGCGGACAACGCACCAAAACTAACGCACGTACCCGTAAAGGTCCGCGCAAACCGATTAAAAAGTAAGATTTCTGGAAGCTAAAAGATGGCTAAAGATACTCGCACACGCAAGAAGGTCACTCGTACCGTCTCTGAAGGTGTTGCACACATTCACGCGTCTTTTAATAACACCATTGTAACGATTACCGATCGTCAAGGTAATGCATTGGCTTGGGCTACCTCAGGTGGACAAGGCTTCCGTGGTTCACGTAAATCAACTCCGTTCGCTGCTCAGGTAGCTGCTGAAGTTGCTGGTAAAGCAGCTTTAGATTACGGTTTGAAAAACCTAGACGTCCTTGTAAAAGGTCCTGGTCCAGGTCGTGAGTCTGCGGTTCGTGCATTAGGCGCAGTGGGTTATAAGATTAACAGCATTACCGATGTGACTCCAATTCCTCACAACGGTTGCCGTCCACCTAAAAAACGTCGCGTGTAAGGAGAAACATTCATGGCTCGTTATATTGGTCCAAAATGCAAACTCTCTCGCCGCGAAGGGACAGACCTGCAACTTAAATCTGGCGTTAAACCATTTGACGTCAAAACAAAAAAAGCTAACAAAGCACCTGGTCAACATGGTCAGGCACGCGGTGGAAAGCAATCTGAGTACTCACTACAATTACGTGAAAAACAAAAAGTACGTCGTATGTACGGTGTGTTAGAGCGTCAATTTAGTAATTACTATAAAGAAGCAGCTCGTGTTAAAGGCGCAACAGGTGAAAACTTGTTGAAATTGCTTGAAAGCCGTCTTGATAACGTAGTTTATCGCATGGGTTTTGGTTCTACACGTGCAGAAGCTCGTCAGTTAGTAAGTCACCGTTCTATTACTTTAAATGGTCGTCGTGTAAACATTGCGTCTATTCAAGTTAAAGCGGGCGATGTAATTGCAGTGCATGAAGGCGCTAAACAACAATTGCGTATTAAAAACGCGATTGAATTAGCTGCTCAACGTGGTATCCCTGCTTGGATGGAAGTTGACCATTCTAAGTTAGAAGGTACGTTCAAAGCTGCTCCAGATCGTTCTGATTTACCTGCTGAAATCAACGAAAGCTTGATTGTAGAATTGTATTCTAAATAATCCTTGAGGTAGCAATAAATGACGCGTACTGCAAACGAGTTTCTAACTCCGCAAGCGATCAAGGTCGAAGCGGTGAGCGGGACCTCGGCAAAAGTGATTCTGGAACCTTTAGAGCGTGGCTTTGGTCATACTCTAGGTAATGCTTTACGTCGCATTCTATTGTCTTCTTTACCTGGCGCTGCTGTGGTTGAAGTAGAAATAGAAGGTGTCGAGCACGAGTACAGTACTTTAGAAGGCTTGCAGCAGGACATCGTCGAGCTCTTGCTGAACCTAAAAGGATTGTCTATTAAACTGTTCGATCAAAACGAAGCATATTTAACATTAGAGAAACAAGGTGCAGGTGACGTAACAGCAGCTGATCTTCGTTTACCTCATAATGTTGAAGTGGTTAACCCTGATCATTTAATTGGTACTTTGAGTTCTAGCGGTTCATTAAAAATGCGCCTTAAAGTTGCTCAAGGTCGTGGCTACGAAACTTCTGATTCACGCTTCCCAGAAGGCGAAACTCGCCCTGTAGGTCGTTTACAATTAGATGCTTCATATAGCCCGATTAAACGTGTTTCTTATACCGTTGAAAATGCGCGTGTAGAACAACGTACTGATCTTGACAAGCTAGTGATCGATCTTGAAACAAACGGTACTGTTGATCCAGAAGAAGCAATCCGCAAAGCGGCAACAATCTTGCAACAACAAATTGCAATTTTTGTTGATCTTCAGAAAGATCAAACTCCAGTTGCTCAAGAACCTCGCGAAGAAGTTGATCCAATTTTGCTTCGTCCAGTAGATGATCTCGAGCTAACTGTTCGTTCTGCTAACTGTTTGAAGGCAGAAAATATTTACTACATTGGTGATCTTGTTCAACGTACCGAAGTTGAGTTGTTAAAAACTCCTAACTTAGGTAAAAAATCGTTAACTGAGATCAAAGATGTTTTGGCATCGAAAGGTTTACAACTCGGCATGCGTTTAGAGAACTGGCCACCTGCTAGTCTCCGTATGGATGACCGTTTTGCCTATCGTAGCCGTTAATTAAGTAGGACTATCACCATGCGTCATCGTAATAGTGGTGTGAAATTAGGCCGTACAAGCAGCCACCGTAAGGCGTTGTTCCAAAACTTAACAAATGCTTTAGTTGAGCATGAGTTAATTAAAACAACTTTGCCTAAAGCGAAAGAACTTCGCCGCGTTGCTGAGCCTTTAATCACTTTAGCTAAAAACGATACAGTAGCAAACCGTCGTTTAGCGTTTGCTCGTACTCGTTCTGCAGCAACTGTTGGTAAATTATTTACCGTTCTTGGCCCTCGTTACAAAGAGCGTAACGGCGGTTATCTACGTGTTCTTAAAGCGGGCTTCCGTGCAGGTGATGCTGCACCGATGGCTTACGTTGAACTCGTTGACCGTGAAGTAAAATAATACTTCTACGTGTAGAACAGTCAGTTGTTCCAAAAAAGGTCGGTGTAATAACCGACCTTTTTTATTGTTTAAGGTTAAGGACATTGTATTCAAATGTATTGATGGAGCATTAAGTTAAGCAATTATTTTTAAATTATTCCTTTCAATTGGCGGCAAGTAGATCAAGAAACCTTGAATAATTTGGTCTGAATATTCTTCTGAGTACGCTATTCTGTAGTTTGTTTCTATCTCAACAGGAATAATTTCTCCAGCCAGGCTACTATCTTCCGTATATTCAAGATAATGTCTATCACCTTCAAAATGAAAGTTATATTGTATTTTGACTGAATCTAACAGATCTCCTATTCCTAACAAACCTAATAATTTTCCTTGATATCCTTCGCCTACATAGATGAATTCTAGTCTATTTGTATCTGCATTGAATGTTAGCGTAATGCTTTTATTCCAATAACAACATATTTCACTAATAGGATGTCCACTTGGCTGTACTAAATTTCGGTGTAAAACTAGCCATTTATTTTGCTCATAAGATAAGTTGTCTGATTCTTCATAATCATGAATGATTTGAAAATCTGAAACTGCTTTAAAGGTGTTGAAATTTAACCCTAATGCAATTCCTGCAGCAGATTGAGCTGGTATAATTTCAGCAAATAAATTCGGAATCAATGGTACACACTCTTCACGGTTTGTTTATAGGATTATTCGTTTTCAAAACAAGGTATATGAATTATTTAAGGTTCCTATTTACATTAAAATTTCATTATAAATTGCCTCTACATTTGATGTCCTTAATCTATTTTATGTTCTATAAATATTAATTAGTTAAATTAATTTTTTTGTAATAAAGTAAGGATGTATTCTTAATTTCCAGTTTCAGAAATTAGCAAATCCAAGCAAAAATCTCAGGATTTTTTACCCTCTTTTTTTTCAAAATGTCCCGAACTGATATAAAAAAACCTATGAATGACTAAACTTGACATTGTGTATTGTCAAATTTGTGCTTTAATAAAGACATGGTTTATACAGGGTATAAAAAAAATGGAAAAGCAAGTTGATGTATTAATTATTGGTGCAGGTATCTCTGGGATTGGGTTAGCTGTGCATCTTTCTAAGAACTGTCCGCAACGCCAATTTGAAATTTTAGAGCGTCGTGATAGCTTTGGTGGGACTTGGGATTTATTCCGTTATCCTGGTATTCGTTCTGATTCAGACATGTCTACTTTTGGTTTTAACTTTAAACCATGGGCAAAAGAAAAAGTTTTAGCAAGCGGTTCTGAAATTAAAGGTTATTTAGGTGAAGTCATCTCTGAAAATAAATTAAAAGAGAAAATTCACTTTGGTCATCGTGTACTTTCTGCAAACTATGATTCTGCTAAGAAAAAGTGGTTGGTTGAAATTGAAGACAACAACAAGAAGAAGCAGACTTGGTCAGCTAATTTTGTGATGGGATGTACTGGTTACTATAATTATGACCAAGGTTATGCACCACAATTCCAAGATCAAGATAAATTTAAAGGGCAATTTATCCATCCACAACACTGGCCTGAGAATTTAGATTATAAAGGCAAAAAAGTTGTAATTATCGGTAGTGGTGCAACTGCAATTACACTTGTTCCTTCAATGGTAAAAGGTGGGGCAGGTCATGTAACCATGTTGCAACGTTCTCCAACTTATATCGCAACAGTGCCTTCAATTGACTTTATTTATGAAAAGACACGTCGATTCATGTCTGAAGAAACAGCATATAAATTTACTCGTGCTCGTAACATTGGCATGCAGCGTGCAATTTATGCATTAGCACAAAAGCATCCTAAAACTGTTCGTCGTTTGCTGTTGAAAGGAATCGAGTTGCAGTTAAAAGGTAAAGTGGATATGAAACACTTTACTCCAAGCTATAACCCATGGGATCAGCGTTTGTGTGTCGTTCCTGATGGTGATTTATTCAAAGCTTTACGCGAAGGTCAAGCAAGTATTGAAACAGATCAAATTGAAAAATTCACCGCAAATGGTATTCAGTTAAAATCTGGTAAACACTTAGAAGCAGATATTGTGATCTCAGCAACTGGTTTAGAGATCCAAATCTTGGGTGGTGTACAAGGTTCAATCGATGGTAAGCCACTTAATACCTCTAAACACATGTTGTATCAAGGTGTGATGGTGAGTGATGTGCCGAATATGGCAATGATTATTGGTTATATCAATGCTTCTTGGACATTAAAAGTTGATATCGCAGCTGATTATATTTGCCGCTTGATTAATCATATGGATAAGAATGGCTATGATGAAGTGATTGCTCATGCTGACCCAAGTCAGTTTGAACAGGATACCATTATGGGTAAATTGTCTTCTGGTTATATCGCACGTGCAGCTGATGTTATGCCAAAACAAGGTAAGCAAGCGCCTTGGAAAATTACCAATAACTATCTTGCAGATCGTAAAGATCTAAAAGATGCTAAGTTTAACGATGGCGTATTGCAATTCCATAAACGTGGTGAGCAAGCGGATCGTAAGCCTAAATTAGTTTCATAAATTTTTTGTTTGATAAAAAACCTATGTTAATACATAGGTTTTTTTATTTCTAAATTTTAATTTCTGTTAAGAATTCGAGTATATTGATTCAAAATTTAAATAACGATCAAGGAAGAAATCATGAGGATAGGCTTGCTTTTAATAACTTTAATGTTAAGCACAGCGACTTTTGCAGAAGATATTAAAAAGAAAGAGACCGTTGCACAGAAGCTCGTATCAATGGACGGAACTGAACAAGGTTTACAGAACACTGATAAAATGATTATCGAGCAAATTCGTATGCGACTGCCTAAAGATATTCCTGAGCAGTTTTATGTTGATTTGAGCAAGAATTTGAATAGCGAAAAACGAAAGCAGTTTATCGTTCAACGTTATGTGGAAACTTTTAATCAAAAAGAATTAGAAGCAGCGTTGAAATTCTATGAATCCGCTGAGGGAAAGGCTTGGGCGAAGAAAGCAAGTGGTATTGGTGGCGAGATTGCTCATTTCACAACACAAGATGCTCGAGCAGCACTGAATACTACGATGCAACAACATGCTGATCATGCCACAATAAAGAAAATCATGATGCGTATGAATGCTCAAGATGCACAACACACAGAAAAAACACAACAGAAGTGATTTAAAAAGGGATAGCATTATCGATAGTGCTATCCCTTTAGATCTTATTATAGGGTGCGAGAAATCAGCTCTTTCATGATTTCATTGGTTCCAGCATAAATACGGTTTGCACGGTTGTCGATGTAGGCACGTGCGATTGGGTATTCAAGCATATAACCGTATCCGCCATGCAATTGTAAGCATTCATCTACAACTTTAGAGAACATATCAGAAATTTTGTATTTGGCAGCCGCAGCAGCATCGACACCTAGACTTTCTTCTAACTGTAATTCCATGCAACGATCTAAATAGGTACGACAGAAATCAATTTCAGTTCTTAGTTCAGCTAGTTTAAAGCGAGTATTTTGGAAAGTCCCAATTGGTTTTCCAAATGCTTTACGGTCCTTAGTATATTGAACTGTATGTGCAAAAGCTGCTTCAGCACCTGCTTGGCAAATAATCGCAACTAACATACGTTCCCATGCTAATTCTTTCATGAGCATGATAAAGCCCATGCCTTCCATACCTAGTAAATTTTCTTTTGGTACGCGGACGTTGTCAAAGAAGAGTTCGCATGTATCTTGTCCTTTCATACCAATTTTGTTTAAAGGTTTACCTTTACTAAAACCTGCACGATCTGCTTCGACAATAATTAATGAAAGATTGGCTGAACCTTTGTCGCTGTTACCTGTTTTACAAACTACAATTGCCATGTCGCAAAGATAGCCATTGGTAATGAAAATTTTAGAACCATTGATAACGTATTCATCACCATCAAGTACAGCCGTTGTACGAACAGCTTGCAAATCTGAACCTGTGCCTGGTTCTGTCATAGCAATAGCTGTAACCGTTTCGCCTGATGCCATTTTTGGCAACCATTTTTGCTTCTGATCTTCATTACCAAAATTATTAATGTAATTAGCAACGATATCTGAATGTAAAGAAAAACCTGTGCTTGAATCCATCGCATATGCTTGTTCTTCTATCAGAATCATACTGTAGAGTCGATCAACACCTGAGCCACCATATTCTTCAGGCATCGTTGTGCATAACAAACCTAGCGCACCAGCTTTGTTCCATAAATCGCGATCTACGTGCTGCTGTTTCTCATACTTTTCGATATTGGGAACAACTTCTTTTTCGTAGAACTTACGAACAGTTTCACGGAATGCTTCATGGTCTGGAGTAAAAAGTTTACGTGGAAGCATGTTTGGAATTGGACGAATGGCACCTGATTGCATTTGTTATTTTTTCCCTAGTTCATTGGATTAAATGATCATCATGAAGATACAAGAAAGCTGAATTATTCAACAATGTGATCAATGCTCATTTTGATTGATGTATTTGGTCACCTTATAAAAATCTATGCGCAGATAAAACTGGATCAGGTACACTATGCTGTCTTTGTTGCAAGTGGAATAAGTAATGTCTGATGAAATGACACTGGAAGAGCGCAAGGTGATTTATCGTGCACGTCGTGGGTTAAAAGAAATTGATGTGTACTTTGACCCTTATGTTAAACAATATTATTTGACTGCAGACCCAACAGAAAAAGCATTATTTGCAGAGTTGGTGGATCAAGAAGATCCTGATTTGTTGGATTGGTTCATGGAGGTGGGTGAGCCACCACGTGAAGAGTTAAAAGCGTTTATTTTAAAATTAAAAAAATATGTACACGGCTAAACGTATTTTTGAGCTGCAATCTAGTCGATTTTCGCTAGGATTGCAGCTGTTTTGTTTTTTGGGTATCAATATCCTACTTTATCAATTATTGTCAGCTTTTTTATGGTTAGTGTGCTTGTTGATTATGGGATGGGCGGGCTGGTCGGCATTAAACAAGCCGAAAATAAATCAAATTGAGTATCTCTGTGACGATGATTGGTCGATTCGTTTTGATGGAGTAGAGCTTAATATCGAGCAAGGAAAATTACTCAAAATTATTGATCATCATTTATATATTGTGCTGCATTTTTCTAATATTGAATCAAAAACATGTGTGATTTGGTGGGATCAATTGTCTTTAAATCAATGGAAAATGCTTAAATTACTCTCAAAACTTGCATAATTGTTAGACAAGTCTACATTTGTATAATTTAATTAATTTAATATAAATCATTTAGATAGTGTTTTTTTACTCAACTTTAAAAACAATTGTTAGATTAAATACTCTAAAAAATAATGAAAATGATGATTGTCAGACAATCTGAGCATCAAGATCGCTACCTTTTCGCTAAAGTACAAACACCAACGTAAAGTGTGGTGGAGGTCCTAAAATGATGGAAATTCCAACATGGTCGTTTCTGGTGATTGCAATCGTTTTTGCAATTGTAATAGGAAGAGCAGGAACTTTACTCAGGGAACTTCTTGAATCACATCAACGTAATGTTGCAGTGACCAAGAGAAAGAGATTGAAGGTGTCATCAATATATCACAATCCCGTGAATGCTGATGTCGAACGTCGATCTAGTATCTATCAAAAGTAGATACAAAAAGTGTAGGAGGTCTCTATGGAGATTTCAATGTGGATGTTTCTAGTAATTGCAGTCGTTATGGCGATTGTTATAGGAAGAGCTGGAACATTACTCAAGGATTATTTGCAACAAAACTAAAATATAAAAGAGTTTCACGTTTTAACCAGTTAATAAGTAGCATGTGCTGAACCGTCGCAATGCTACTTTTTTTTGCCTGAAATTTTTAGATCTTCAATTCTCTGTCAATTCTCTTTTCTGTGACTTGTGTCAAAATGTCCACGTTAAAATTAGAGCAATTACTCTTTAATTCAAGTATTGCATCTGATAAGGTACATCTAAAAGGAAAAACAAATTAATTAGAGGACAGGAAGAATGTCTAAACTCCAAAAAATGGGACAGGGTGTGGCGGTTGCTTTGGTTACAACTTCAATGTTATCAGGGTGTTCATATGTCATTAAAACTGGTGCAAATGTCGCGTTAGGATTCAGTGAAAAACATATCGTACCACCAATTTTAGCAATGGAAGATGCTGAAATGGTATGTAATTCAGGAAATGCATTAACTCCTGCAATTATGTCAACCAAAGATATGGGTGCCGACCCGACTCGAATGGCTGTTTTATTGTATACTGCCGCGGGTATTTGTGCCGAAAATCAAGCGCTTGAGGCTGAATTACGTTATTTGCGTGCTTCTAAAGCGGGTCAAGTGACTGAAGCTCAAGATGCTCGTATTGAGCAAAAACGTTGGGCTGGTATTGCAGCAGAACGTCAATATGCAAGCTACAAGCTTTTCGCAAATCGTTGGGAAACTAAATATAAGTATAAATTAGGCGATTCATGTCCAACTATGCGTAATGATTTAGATCAAACCGTATATTTATTGGGTATGGTGAATGGTCTACAAGCGATGACCAATGATATTAACTCTGGTGGTGCAATCAATGTACCGAAAGATATTGCGGGTATTGTAGAACGTGGTATGGCATGTCTAGATAATGAAAAGTTCTGGGGCGCTCCAATGGCGACTCGTGCTGTGATTTGGACATTATTACCAGGTGCTGGTGATGGTAAACCTGAACCTTATGCAACGATGAAAGAATCGATGCAAATTGGTGAGAAAAAAGGTGTTCGCTTAGCACATGCACTTTATGCTGTTGCTGCACAAGCAAGTGGTGATGATGCAAAACTTAGAGATGCATTCCGTTCATATGCTGCTGCAACAGGGGAAGATAAACCTGCAAACCCTCAATTTAGATTAATTGACAAAATGGCAGGTCTAATGGTTCGTGGAATTGCGGATCGTTACTGGACAGAAAATACTGGCATACGTGCTACCGATGAAGGTCTATCAACATTCTGGGATGATAAACAAGAAAGTTCTTCAGAATTAGATGAGCTATTTGATGGTGGTGGGGATGGGGCGTCTGCTCCTGCAGAAGAGACCCCAGCTCAGTAACCTAGATTAAACGACCTTTTACATTATTTAAGTACATTACTGATTAATGTTGAATGTAAAAGGTTCGTTTTAAAAGAGGGGTACGTAAATGAAAGATCAAATATGGATACGGAAAGTCATATTGATCGCAGTATGTATTTCGATCTCTGCAAGTCTGCAAGTTTTTGCTGATCATTTCATCTATTGGAAGCCTAGTGTACTGGTCGAAGTCTGGCGTTTATGGACAGCCCATTGGGTACATGTTGGATGGATGCATTTCTTTTTGAATATGCTTGCATTTGCTTGCTTACCTTTTATTTTTCCACATGCGCGTAATAGACATCTAGTTTGGTTGTTATTACTGTTACCACCATTTATCAGCCTCATTTTTTATTTTTACTTTCCTTATATTGAAGCTTATGCAGGTTTGTCAGGCGTATTGCATGGTCTTTATACAGCGGTAAGTTTGGTTTATCTAAAATATCCAAAGGAAAGAACATTCGCAATTTTAGTTTTAGTGCTCATATTTGCCAAACTTGTTTGGGAAAATACCTTTGGTCAAACAGGTACAGCACAATTAATAGGAAGTCCTGTACTAACAGAAGCACATTTGATTGGAGCAATTGGAGGTGTATTTTGTGGACTTGGTTATTTGCTATTAAAAAGGATTAAGAAATAAAAACATTAAGTCACTTTCATACAAACTTATCAACAACTTAGACGGTTTAAATAGGGATTGGTTATCAAGAGGGTGTTATTTCTCTATCAACCATATACATCGCATGATTCAACATCTTTGGATGGATGTTGGGAACAATAAAGTGGAATAGACATGCAACATGATCAAGAGAAAAAATCTGGATTAGGTCTGCTCAGCCATATATGGACAGAGTGGATTTCGACCTTTGTCATACTTTTCTTGCTTCTAATGACATTGGTTATTGGAACAGGTGAGATGATTCATGGTCAGCTTTTACGTATGGGGGAGCGCCTTTATGGTGATCCTGATACAGGAATGCAATATTCATTTCTACGTGCTGAACCAGAGAAACCAACCTGTGACAGAAATCCAAATATAGATGCACAAGTTCAAGAGCAGATGAAAATCAATGCTGCTGATGAGTTTGCGAGTATGTTTGGTGTGGCTTCTGAGGCAGATGTTCGAGCTTCGCTGATAGCGGCTCAGCAACAATGTGATGAGAAATACCAATTCTATGATAAGGCAATGAAGCATATCGAAGCCAATCCTGGTGTTCGTACTTATCGTAAAATTGAAACTAGTTTCTTTGGTATCTTTAAATTTGGTACAGAGAACCGTGCGTTATTCCTCGTTATTATGGTTGTATTTGCTGCAATCAGTGCATCATTAAAGACACATCATATTGGTTTACGTAGTCCTGCCACCAAGATTGATTATCGTGTTTATAGTATTGCAATGTTGCTGGGTAATGCTTTACTTACTTCATCTGTGATTAGCCAATATAAATCGGTCATGAATTCAGGTGTTCCAATCACCCCTGAAATGAATGTGATTTATTGGTTATGGATGATTTTGTTTGGTGTGCTGACACTTATCAGCTTATTCCAACTGATAAAATCTCCAACCCCAACTCGTGAAGGTGGAAGTGTTGGTTTAGCTTTCCTTAGCGTTCCTTTGTATGCCTATATGGCGATTATCACCGGGGTTGCATTTACTTTCTTCATGGACTATCCAATGGGGCAAGGTATTTATCTGGGGCAGTTGGTTGAATTTTCTAATATTTTCTTGAATCTAGCATTGTTTATTTGGGCAGGTATGTTGCTTAAGCAAACACGTATTGTTGATTTATTCCTCAATATCTTGCGTCCATGGAATTTGGCTCCAGAGACTCTAACGTGGTTAATCCTGATTGCAGCAGCATTACCAACAGCTTATACAGGTGCATCTGGTATTTTCGTTATCGCTGCGGGTGCGATTATTTATAAAGAAGTGTGGAATGCGGGTGGACGCCGTCAGTTTGCTTTAGCAGCAACGGCGCTGTCGGGTTCAATGGGTGTAGTTCTACGTCCATGTTTATTGATCGTAGTAGTCGCTTCACTGAACAAAGAAGTGACAACTGATTTGCTTTATAAATACGGGATGTACACATTCCTATTGACCTCAACATTATTCTTGATAATTGCCTTAATCTTTGCAGAACAAAAATTCCGCATTGCACCATTTAAAGTTGCATTGCCTAAATCATTGCGTGCATTCGTACCTGTATCACCATATATCGTGATCTTTGTTTTGATTTGGTTATTCTACAAACATGCATTAGCAACTGATCTCAATGAATTTACTGCACCTGTAATGATGCCTGTGATTTTATTGATGATGGTATTGTTTGATAAGTTACGTAAAGAACCTGCACCGTTGGCGCCTGTTGGTCATTGGGACAGTACTTTGAATAGCTACACATTGCCTGCGGATGGTAGTCAACCTGCACCAAAAATTAATCCAGAAGATGATCCACGCAAACCAGAGCGTAACATCTCATTTGCTAAAGCATTGCATGCTTCTTCAAGTGAAACTGTAGGGCATATAGGTGCACTTGTGATTCTAATGGCACTTTCAGTGAGTGTTGGTGGTTTTCTTGAGCAAATTCATATCATGGAAACATTCCCGCAAAACATTAATAGTCTATTTGTGGTGATTACGCTGATTGTATTATTGATGATCTTCGTAGGTATGATCATGGATCCATTTGGTGCTGTGATTCTCATCACGGCTACAGTCGCACCTGTTGCATATCAATATGGTATTGATCCTGTTCATTTCTGGATGATTGCGCTTATTGGTTTTGAGTTGGGTTATGTCACACCTCCAGTTGCGTTAAACCATCTCTTGGCTCGACAATCGATTGGTGATGCGGAAGTGGCTGAAGCAGATGCAGAAGTGCGTCATTTGTCTTTCTACTATCGATATGAACGTTGGATATTGCCTTTATTGGTGATGGTACCTGCAATCTTAATTATTGCTTACGTTCCATATTTCTTTAAATTGTTTGGTTGGTATAACTAAATTAACAATAAAAAAAGCACCTTCGGGTGCTTTTTTTATTTCTCGAAATAGCTCATCAATTTTCTCTAAATAAGAAATTTGAATAAATTTAAGATAGTTAATCGTTTTAAATATTTTTGTGAAATATTTTGCAAATCCAAGTAAAGCAGTATGCTTTAATACCATTTAAGTGGTTTTTTATTTAATATACTTGCAAGAGTTAAAATTATTCATTGTTTACATTGATAAAAAAAACTCACAAAAAAGTGATTGCAGTCATTATTTTTTAGAAAAGTTTGCTGCAAATTTAGGCGGTTTAAAAAGGGATTGGTTCCGAAGTGGGTAATTCATTTATCTATCAACCAAGGACAACGCATGATTCAACATCTTTGGATGGATGTTGAGAAAAAATAAACTGGAATACACATGCAAAATGATCAAGACAAAAAGTCTGGATTAGCTCGTTTGGGTTATATCTGGAATGATTGGATATCTACATTTATCATTCTTGCTTTGTTGCTAATGACTTTGCTTATTGGTACTGGCGAAATGATTCACGGTCAGATGCTCCGTATGGGTGAGCGTCTTTACGGTGATCAAACTACAGGAATGCAGTACTCGTATTTACGAGCTGAACCTGAAAAACCTTCTTGTGATCGACATCCTGACATCGAAGCACAAGTTCAAGCGCAAA
>Ga0154420_1049_pt1 | contig 48751 bp, 47 predicted proteins | sample RifGroC1_FD_115924 | JGI IMG/M metagenome (GOLD analysis project Ga0154420, IMG submission 115924) | Acinetobacter sp. GWC1_38_13
GCTCGTAACAATCAACAAGCTGGACCTTACAGTTTAGAACAAGTAAACCAAATGCTCGCTAGTCAACAAGTTTTACTTACTGACTTAGCATGGCATGAAGGTATGACTGAATGGAAAACCCTTGGAGAATTAACTCAAGGCAAACTTGTATACGAACCTGTAGGTTATTCAACTTTTAATACACCAATTAAAAATGAAGCTGAAAATTCAAGCTTCAAAATTAAAGTTGAAACGAAGTCTGATAATTTTGAACTGGCGTCATTTGCGTCGCGTGCGTTGGCAAAAATATTTGATCTAATGCTATGGCTACCGATGGCAGCAATTCCCTCTTTCTTTTTTGATCAAAGCCAATACACTCAATTGTTTGAAATTCAAAAACAATTACAGGCTACAGACGTAGCATCTAGTAAAGCTGTTGAACTGCAACAACAACTTCTTCAATTAATTCCAAATGAAGCATGGATCAGTATTTTTGCATATCTTATTATCATGTTGATGTTACAAGCATTCATGATTGCAAAATCAGGTCAAAGTCTTGGAAAGAAAATTGCCAAAATCAAAATCGTAGATGCTGAGACAACCACAAATGTAAGTACAATTCGTGCTTTCTGGGTGAGAAGCATACTTTTCATCATTCTGAATCTACTATTTATGCCTTTTATCACAATTATTGATTATGGATTCTTCATGTTGAACAAAAAACGTCAAACTTTGCATGATAAATTAGCCAAAACGAAAGTCGTAAAGCAATAAATAAGTGAAGATATAAAAAAGAGGATTTACTCCTCTTTTTTTATATATTAAATTGATATCTATAGAGAAAAATAACAACTGAACCCGAATCCCTACAAGATAAATCGGGTTTGAAAACAAGCATTTCAGCGTACTTTATCAGTAGCTTAGTTTTTCAATATGAGGCATAATGCCCTACAACGTAGCGGTGTCGGATAATTGACAAGCATTTCACAAAAAATTCTTATCAATCATGCGACACTTTAATCGCTATCCCATAATTTAATTAGGGAATGGGACTCTTCACCGAGGTTGTAAAATGAGACAAACGATTTTAGCTGTATTGTCTTTATCAACGATGGCTGCACTCTTGACTGGGTGTGGCGGTGATATGGTACTACTAAACAATAAAGGTCCAGTTGGTCAAGGTCAAAGTGACCTCATGATGACTGCGATCTATCTAATGCTTTTGGTGGTAATTCCATCAATTATCATGGCATTATGGTTTGGTTGGCAATATCGCGCATCGAATAAAGATGCAGACTATAAACCTACTTGGGCACACTCTACGACAATTGAGATCGTTGTTTGGGGTGTTCCTGTCATTATTATTGGTATTTTAGCTTGGTTAACTTGGTGGGGTTCCCACAAGTACGACCCTTACCGTCCGTTAGAGTCAGATAAAGCGCCTTTAACTGTTCAAGCCATCGCTGAACAATTCAAATGGATTTTTATCTATCCTGAGCAAAACATTGCAACGGTAAACGAAGTACGCTTCCCAGAAAAAACGCCTGTAAGCTTTAAGATTACTTCTAACTTTACGATGAACTCGTTCTTCATCCCACAGTTAGGTGGTCAGATCTATGCTATGGCGGGTATGCAGACTCATCTTCACCTTTTAGCAGACGAACCAGGTGTATTCCGTGGTTTCTCAGCTAACTATTCAGGTTATGGTTTCTCACAAATGCGCTTCAAGGCACATAGTGTAACTGAACCAGAGTTTGCACAGTGGGTAGAAGCTGTTAAAGCGGGTAATGGTACAAGTATCAATGCTGAAGCAATTCAAAAAGGTACACTTGACCAAGCTGAATTAGCGACTCTTAAAGATGGCAATCGTTCTAAATATCAGATCGAAGCACTTGTAGCAAAAGCAAAGACTCCAGAAGAAAAGCAAGAGGCTGAAGAAATGAAGCCTTACCCTACAGAGCCACATCCTGTGACTTATTATTCTTCAGTTGAGCCTAAATTATTCGAATCTGTTATCAATCATTATATGAGCAACTATCATGGTGCAGACCACTCAGCTCCTGCTGAGCATGCAACTGAAGCAACTCATACCAATGATGAACATGCCACAGCTTCTGCAGAGGAATAAGACATGTTTGGAAAGTTAGGACTTGATGCAATTCCGCACGATCCGATCGTGTTGGTCACAGTTGCAATGATGGTTTTAGGTGGTATCGCGCTTGTTGCTGGTATTACTTATTTCAAAAAATGGGGCTATCTGTGGAACGAATGGTTCACATCAGTAGACCATAAAAAAATCGGTATTATGTATATCATTGTATCTGTAATCATGCTATTGCGTGGTTTCGCTGATGCAATCATGATGCGTTTACAACTTTTCCTCGCTAAAGGCGGTGGTGAAGGTTACCTACACCCAGAACACTACGATCAGATTTTTACCGCACATGGTGTAATCATGATCTTCTTCGTGGCAATGGGTCTTGTTGTAGGTATGATGAACATCTCAGTACCGCTACAAATTGGTGCTCGTGACGTTGCATTCCCATTATTGAACTCACTAAGTTTCTGGTTATTTGCTGGTGCTGCTGGGTTGATGATGGCTTCACTAGCGTTAGGTGAATTCGCTGCGACAGGTTGGATGGCTTATCCACCTCTATCTGGCATCGAATATTCTCCTGGTGTAGGTGTTGACTACTACATTTGGGCACTGCAAGTTTCAGGTTTAGGTACGCTTTTATCTGGTGTTAACTTCTTCGTTACCATTATTAAAATGCGTGCACCTGGCATGAAATTAATGGACATGCCAATTTTTACTTGGACATCACTCTGTACAGCTGTGTTAATCATTGCATCTTTCCCTGTATTAACAGGTACGCTTGCAATGTTGACATTAGACCGTTACTTCGGTTTCCACTTCTTCACAAATGAGCTTGGCGGTAGCCCAATGCTTTATGTGAACTTGATTTGGACTTGGGGTCACCCAGAAGTTTACATCTTAGTATTACCAGCATTTGGTCTATACTCAGAAATCGTTGCAACGTTCTCTCGTAAGACGTTGTTCGGTTACAAATCAATGGTATATGCAACTATCGCAATTACTGTACTTGCGTTCGTTGTATGGCTTCACCACTTCTTTACCATGGGTGCGGGTGCAAACGTTAACGCATTCTTCGGTATTATGACGATGGTTATTGCGATTCCTACAGGTGTGAAAATCTTCTCTTGGTTATTCACAATGTATAAAGGACGCATTACTTATACTACCCCGATGCTTTGGACACTTGGTTTCCTTGTGACTTTTGGTATCGGTGGTTTAACTGGTGTACTTATGGCTGTTCCGCCTGCGGACTTCCTTGTACACAACTCACTCTTCTTGATTGCTCACTTCCATAACGTAATTATCGGTGGTGTGGTGTTTGGTATGTTTGCCGGCATCATCTTCTACTGGCCGAAAATGTTTGGTTGGAAACTCAATGAAGCTTGGGGTAAAGCTGCGTTCTGGTTCTGGTTTATTGGTTTCTACTTTGCATTCATGCCTCTTTATATCCTTGGCTTCATGGGTATGACACGTCGTTTGAATACATATGACAACCCTGAATGGGATCCATACTTAGCAATTGCATTGTTCGGTGCGGTATTGATTGCTATCGGTATTGCTTGTTTCCTTATGCAGATTATCGTTGGTTTCTTACAACGTCATCAAAATATGGACTACACAGGCGATCCATGGGATGGTCGTACATTTGAATGGGCTACCTCATCTCCTGCTCCATTCTATAACTTTGCACATCTACCAGCAGCTGACGGTATCGACCGCTTCTGGACAGATAAAGAAAATGGTGTAGCTTACGCACGCGATACTAAATATGAAGATATCCATATGCCGACTAATCGTGCAGCTGGTTTCATCATTGCAATGTTCATTACTGTTCTTGGTTTTGCATTGATCTGGCATATTTGGTGGCTTGTAGTTGTTTCTTTCGTTGCTTCAGTTGTTAGCTTGATCGTAAGCTCATTCACTAAGAATGTTGATTACTATGTACCTGCTGCAGAAGTTGAACGTATTGAAAATGAACGCTATGCGTTACTTGAAAAACACTTGAAGAAGGACTAAGGAAATGGCTGAAGTACTTCATCACGACAACCACGGTCATGACGGTCATCACGAACACGATGACACAGACTTAACGGTCTTTGGTTTCTGGACATATTTGATGAGTGACTTGATTCTTTTCGGATCACTCTTCATTGCGTTCGCTGTATTAAGCAGTCATATTCCGCCTGGTACTCCAAGTGCGAAAGATCTTTTTGGTGATTCTTTAGGTTTTGTTTTAACTGAGACCTTTGCCCTTTTGATCTCTTCGGTAACATTTGGATTCGCTGTTCTTGCATCTTATAAAAAGAACGTTAATCAAGTGATTGCTTGGTTGTTTGTTACTTTCTTATTTGGTGCAACGTTCATTGGGATGGAAATTTATGAATTCCAGCACCTGGTACATGCTGGCCATGGTCCAACTCATAGTGCGTTCTTATCAGCATTCTTTACTTTAGTTGGTACACACGGTATCCACGTAACTTCTGGTTTAGTTTGGATGCTGGTACTTATGTATCAAATTAAAAAGAATGGTTTGACACTACCGAATACACGTCGTCTTGCTTGCTTAAGCTTGTTCTGGCACTTCCTTGACATCGTTTGGATCTGTGTATTCAGCGTCGTTTACTTAATGGGAGTTCTCTAATGAGTGGTCATGACCATAATGCTGCAGGTGCATCACACGGTAACTTCAAACAGTACACGGTTGGTTTCATCCTGTCTGTTGTCCTCACCATCATTCCTTTTGGAATGGTGATGGCGGGTGGTTTTAGTCGTGGTATTTTAATGACTGTAATCGCAATTACAGCGGTTGCTCAGGTGCTTGTACAGCTTGTGTATTTCCTACACATGAATACATCATCAGAACAACGCTGGAACTTGATTGCATTCATCTACACAATCCTATGCATCGCTGTTCTTCTTGTTGGTTCAGTATGGATTATGAATTACCTACACTACAACATGATGATCTAAACTGATTGTCATGTGGAAAAAGTATTTATTCCTGACTAAACCAGGAATTCTCTTCGGTAATTTTATTACCACCTTGGGCGGCTTCTTTTTAGCCGCCCAAGGCGCTATAGATATCCTCTTATTATTATTGACCTTACTAGGGACAACTTTTGTAGTTGCTTCTGGTTGTGTCGTGAATAATGTGATTGACCAAGATATCGATCAAAAAATGCAGCGTACGATGAATCGTGCTCTTGTTAAAAAGACAATCTCTCCAACAATTGCAATGCTCTATGCATTGGTCTTAGGAGCTATTGGATTTGGCATTTTATGGTTCTTTGTAAATGCATATGCATTCTTGTTTGCTGTCATTGGTTTTGTTGTCTATGTCGGTTTTTATAGTTTGTGGACTAAACGTACTACAATCCATCAAACTGTAATTGGTAGTATTTCTGGAGCGAGTCCTCCTGTTATTGGTTATACGGCTGTAACTCAACAATTTGATATGGCTGCCCTATTAATTTTTGTTGCATATGCTTTATGGCAAATGCCACATTCTTGGGCGATTGCTATCTATCGTTTTGATGATTATAAAAACGCAGGAGTACCAATTTTACCTGTAGCACGCTCTATTCTACGCACGAAAATAGAATCCTTAATTTATGTGATTTTATTTACTATTGCGATGAATGGTTTATATGTTTATGGATATACCAATATTGTATTCTTGGTGATCTGTAATTTACTTTGTGCTTACTGGTTCTACATTGGTATTTTAGGTTTTAAAGCTGAAAATGACCAACTTTGGGCAAAACGCTTTTTCTTATTTTCAGTGATTTTGATTACTGTAATTAGTTTAAGTTTCAGTTTTACTTTTAATAGTCCTGCACCCACCTTCCCTATTTTCTAAAAAGATAGAGGAACCTCTATCTTTTTATTCTCTGCTTCAATTGTTATCATTTCGTGCAATAAAAACATTCATACTTTATTGCCTAAATGAAACTTCAAAATATATCGATTTTAAAACCCATTTTTTATACTTTTATCACAGCAATTTCTATTCAAGCTCAAAGTATTTATGCTGGAGCTGAAAATATCTGTGAACCAAATCTACACTTAGATGATCGCGATCTAAATGGTTGCAGTAATTTACCTGTTCTATATCCTTCAAACGATAGTCAAACTAATACTGCCTTATTACTAAGCGATTTGGGTCTAGCTGAAATCGAACCAATGCCTATAGATCAAAACTTATGGGATGCGACTTTTGGTTCTGTGCCATTTGATGCTGCAAATGTATCATTGGCAACGAAGAATAAAATTCAGAATCAGAGAAATGAATTAACAGTAAAAGACGAAATCATATTTGATGAACGTTGTTATAGTTTTGATTCAGGCAACTATGCTTTTATTAATCAAGTTAAAACCCATAAACTAATTCCAGCAAATGAAAAGCTTGTTCTGATCAACGAACGCAAGAAGATGAATCAATGTGACAATAAAATTGCATTGATCTCTATCGATCCAAATTGGTCAACAACCACGCGTCAATACGCATCTTATTTAAATGCGAGTATTTTGTTTTATAATGCTAACTATTCATCTTCTACGAAAATTTTTACGGTATTAACTTCGGTTGAAGATGCATGGTTGAAAGAAACAGCTCAATATATGTTGATTCGGACGACTCTCAATTCAGCTTATGCAACAGGTGTTGATCAATACGGTGATGTATACCTTGATAATATTAATCAAAACTTACTAAAACAGTTCTTAGGTCATATCACGAACTATCTAAATGCTTACCCTAATGGTCGTTATGTAGCAAGTGCGCGTGGATTTTTACGTCGTGGTTTTTGGTTATCTAAACGCCAAGATCTTTTAGTCAATGAGATCGTATGGCAAATTCAAAATCCTAAATCTAAATTTTACAATTTAGATATGGGACAACTTCCTGCTGAAATTGATAGACGTATTTTTAGTAGCAATTCATTTGAACTCAAAAATCTCAAGGACCCTTTTTTCTTGACTATATATAATTTAATGAATATGCGTGACTACAAAACTGAACATTACCAACCTATTACGTGGTCTCAACTTAATGCACAAAAAGATTTCTTTAAAACTCAATCTGAATTATTTAACTATTTAAGAGCGATTCATTTATTTTTTATTCAGAATAAACCCCAAGATGCTTTAAATTATTTACCAAAGTCAAATATTAAAAATACTAATTATTTACAACTAAGCCAAACTTTTTTAAAAGGTCAAATATTGGAAAAACTCGGTCAAAACCAAACTGCTGAAGAATACTGGACTAACCAGCTTGCTCAAGCACATACACTTTATCAGAAGGCTTTATTTGAAACCGCATTATCTAAACATTTGAATATCAAACAAGATTATTCAGCTTTTATAGGAAAGCAAGCCAAAATAAGCCAACCAAATCTACAAAAACAATTTATAACTCAACAAGCAAATATAGATAGTTTAGACAAGATTATTCAATCAAATCAAAGCACAGTCGATCAAAAGCAAGCTGCTATTCATACCTTATTAAGCAAAAGTTTAGTTCACCAGAGATTCGATTTATTTCAACAAAAATATTCATATTTGCCTAAAAATGCGAGTGAATACAAAGGATATTCAAGTGCAAAAGAACACTTAAAAAACAAACCTGAGTTTGCTAATTTTATTTGGAATGGATCAAACATCACGGCTCAACTCAAATGCGATAATCTCTTAACATTGATCCAACAACTCAGTAAATTGCCAAATGATCCCCTACTCAACATTTGTTTGGGAGAGTTTATGCGAAGTGAGCAAGGTTATAGCCTGCAACAACTCAGCTATGACGAGCAGCAAAAACCAACTATAAGTGGAAAAATTTTCGCGCGCGGTGAAATTTATAAAGACATTATCAAATCTTCTCGAAAAGATGATTTACATGCTTATGCACTGTATAGGGCAATTCAATGTTATGCACCGAGTGGAATAAATGATTGCGGGGGTATCGAAGTGACTAAAAACACACGTAAACAATGGTACGATCAAATCAAAAGAGATTATCCAACAAGTACATGGGCTAAATCACTGAAATATTATTGGTAGGTTTATCCTTTGATGTGGTTAAGGTGTATTCTTTTTAGTGTGTTGCTGTTGATATTGGGACTAAACCAACCGAGTCGACCAGCAACTCCAACTATCGATGCCAATCAATTTCAATCCTTTTGGATTTGGGGTGAGATAAAATCTGCCCCCTATCTTTCAAAGGCTAAAGAGCTTTATATTCTGCAAGGTGAAATCCGTTATTCAAAACAAAAACAGACTTCAATTTTGATACCACAAGGTATTGGTACTTTAAAACTACCCAATCAAAAAATTTGGCTCGTTTTTAGAACCCACCACTTAGATTGGAGTTCACAAAATTACCAAACCATCTTAACTCGCTTAAACCATTGGAAAAATCTAGGCAATCAGATTGAAGGGATTCAAATTGATTTTGACAGTAAAACCCGCAATCTAAATGAATACGCATATTTTTTAAGTCAATTCAGAAGTCAACTTCCCGCTCAATATAAACTAAGTATTACAGGATTACTTGATTGGACAAATTTTAAAGAGCAAGGCACCCTAAAACTTCTTAGACAAAATATTGATGAACTAGTGATCCAAACCTATCAAGGCACCACCTCCATTCCCAATTATCCTGAATATTTAAAACGTATAGCAAGTCTTAAACTGCCTTATAAAATTGGTTTTGTGCAATATGGAAAATTATATAGTGACTTAAAGACAGTTTATGATCCGCATTTTAAAGGCTATGTGATCTTTTTACTGCGTGAAAAACCGTGAATTTACTTGCGATTTGGGTGAAAGGTGTCTAAAATCGCAGCTTCGCAATTTGCGACATAACTTTTTAAGTTATGACTCCTTGCTTCTGACTCATTTTAAGTTAGGGGCTGCTTAAACCGTAAGGAGCTGACAATGCGTCACTACGAAATCGTACTATTGGTACACCCAGACCAAAGCGATCAAGTTGTAGGTATGGTTGAACGCTATATCTCTCAGATCAAAGAAGCTGATGGTCAAATTCACCGTTTAGAAGATTGGGGCCGCCGCCAATTGGCTTACCCGATTAACAAGATTCACAAAGCACACTACATTCTTATGAATGTTGAATGTGGTCAAACGACTCTTGATGAATTAGAAGAATTGTTCCGTTATAACGATGCAATCATTCGTAACATCATCATCCGTCGTGAACACGCAATTACTGAAGAATCTTTACTTGCTAAGAGTGCTGAAGAAAAACGTGCGCGTAAAGCTCAACGTGAAGAAGCACAACAAGCAATTCAAGAAGCTGAATAAGGAGAACATCAATGGCACGTTTTTACCGTCGTCGCAAGTTCTGCCGCTTTACAGCTGAGAATGTTGCGTACATCGACTACAAAGATATCGACACTTTAAAACAGTACATCACTGAAAACGGCAAGATTGTTCCTAGCCGTATTACAGGTACTAAAGCTCGTTATCAACGTCAATTAGCGTTAGCTATTAAACAAGCTCGCTATTTGTCTTTGATTCCGTACACTGACAACCATAAGTAAGTGAGGTGAGCTGTGGACGTTATCTTATTACAACGCATTAAGAACCTTGGTAAATTAGGCGACAAAGTATCAGTAAAAGCTGGTTACGGTCGTAACTTCTTGATCCCTCAAGGTAAAGCTGTAGCTGCAACTGAAGCAAACACTGCTGCATTTGAAGCTCGTCGTGCTGAACTTGAGAAACAAGAAGCTGCTATTTTAGCTGCTGCGAACGCACGTGCTGAACAATTGAACGAAGTAAATATCGTTATCACTGCTAAAGCTGGTGATGAAGGTAAACTTTTCGGTTCTATCGGTACTCGTGACATCGCTGACGCTTTAACGAACGCTGGTCTAGCAGTAGATCGTGCTGAAGTTCGTTTACCAAACGGTGCGCTTCGTCACACTGGTGAATTCAACATCGCAATCCAATTGCATCATGATGTTGTTGCTGAAGTTCTCGTTACTATCGTATCTGAGTAATTTCTGCAAAAAAAAGAGCATGTTTTTACATGCTCTTTTTTTATGTCCATAATTTTGCTTTAAGCTTTGATTCTACTTTTTCATCACTTAAACAATTTTCTTTAATAAACTTCTCCTGTTGGTATCCATTTGGATTAAGATAGTCATTCATTCACGGTTTCATCTTTTTATTAGGTCTTGTTATGTCACAGGCAAATGCCAATTTTGCAAAAAATACTCCCAACGCTGAGAGTAAAGTGAATGACTCAAGTCAACTAAAAGAGTTTAGAACGCCTCCTCATAATCTTGCGATTGAGCAAGCTGTTTTAGCTGCATTAATGACGGTAGCAGAATCATTTGAACAAGTGGGTGACTTACTCAAGGAAAATGATTTTTACGCAACTCGACATAAGTATATTTATCGAGCTATTGAAAAATTAGCGCAAGAAAACTCACCTTATGATGCAGTGTTAGTCAATGACTGGTTACTTAAGCAGAATCTACTGGATGCGATTGGCGGTGAAGAATACTTAATGCAATTGATGGCGGATTCACCATCGAGCTTCTATAACCTTGAGATCTATGCCAGCAAAATTAAGGAATTTTCAACCTTACGCAGTATGATCAAAGTCAGTACTGATATTTTACAAAATGCTTACGACACCAAAGGTCGCCCTGTTAGTGAAATTCTAGACTTAGCCGAAACTAATATTTTCTCTTTAGCGGAACAGCACAACAACAATAAAAAAGATTCAGGTCCAAAGTCGATCAGCTCAGTAACAGCTGACGTAATTAGCAAATTAGATGAGCTTTCCAAAATGGATGGCAACATCACAGGACTTTCTACAGGTTTTCTGGAATTAGACAATAAAACCTATGGAATGCAGGCGGGCGATTTAATTATTGTTGCTGCACGTCCTTCGATGGGTAAAACCACGTTTGCCATGAATTTAGTCGAGAGCGTACTGTTTAATTGCAACCTCCCTGCTCTTGTTTATTCTATGGAAATGCCAGCAGATTCAATCGCAATGCGTTTGATTTCCTCTTATGGGAAGGTGCATCAAGGGCATTTACGTTCAGGTAAATTGGACGGCGACGAATGGTCAAAAGTAACTGGTACTATTCTACAATTACAGGAAAAACATCTTTATATTGATGATTCTTCTGCATTACCCCCAACTGAAGTTCGTGCACGTGCAAGGCGTATTGCCAAAATGCATGATGGAAAAATCGGTTGCATCATGGTCGACTATTTACAGTTGATGAAAGTTCCAGGTATGGGTGATAACCGTGTTGGTGAGATTTCTGAAATTTCACGAAGCTTAAAAGCATTAGCAAAAGAAATGAACTGCCCTGTAATTGCATTATCTCAGCTCAACCGAAGTCTGGAAAATCGCCCAAATAAACGACCAGTAATGTCTGACTTACGTGAATCTGGAGCGATCGAGCAAGATGCCGATTTAATTATGTTTATTTATCGTGATGAGGTTTATAACAAAGAATCTAAAGAGGCTGGAACAGCAGAAATCATCATTGGTAAACAGCGTAATGGACCTATTGGTACTGTCCGTCTCGCCTTTGAAGGACAATATACTCGCTTTAGTAATCTTTCACCTGAATTCTATGCACAATTTGATGATGAAGAATAACGCATAATATTTTGTAATCTTACTTATTTTCTAGCCGTCCCAAAGGAGTACTCAGGGTGCGCCAAGCAACAATTTATATTGATAGTGAAGCACTACAATATAATTTAAACCGTGTTAAACAACTTGCACCACATTCCCAAATTGTAAGTATGGTGAAAGCCAATGCATATGGGCATGGAGTACAGGATTGTTTAGCCGCCTTAAATGCAACGGATGCTTTTGGTGTAGCTTGTTTGGAAGAAGCTTTAGCGATTAGGCGACTGGGATATACGCAACCCATTACCTTAATTGAAGGTGTATTTACTGAAGATGAAATGGAAGATGTTATTCAACAGAAACTTGAATGTGTTGTACATCGACATGAGCAAGTAGAATGGTTAATTCAAAATAAAGAAGCCTATAATGCCTTAGGACTTAAGGTTTGGGTAAAACTAAATAGTGGGATGAATCGTTTAGGTTTTAAGATTAATGAAATTATAGCCGTTATTCATCAACTAAAATCATTGAATTTTAACTGTGTACTCACTATGCATTTTGCAAATGCGGATGTAGATCACCCGTTAAATGAGCAACAGATTCAACAATTTTTAGAAGTAAAAAATGCATGTGAACCGATATTAGCCTCTTGTTGTAATTCTGCTGCTATCTATAAATATCCAAACTTACATTTTGATTATGTACGTCCTGGGATTATGCTTTATGGTGCAACACCTTTTGCAGATAAAGATGTTAATGAACTTGATTTAAAACCTGTAATGAGTTTTGAAGCAGAAATTATTACATTAAATCAAATACAAGCAGGCGAAAGCGTTGGTTATGGTTCTACTTTTACAGCAACGAATAGTATGCAAATTGCAATTGTTTCTATTGGCTATGGTGATGGCTATCCACGTGCATATGTAAAACCTAATTACGTAGCGATTGATAAGCAACTGACTCCTGTTATTGGTCGAGTAAGTATGGACATGATTGCGATCGACACAACTAATCTTCAAGTTAAAGTCGGCACCAAAGTTGAACTTTGGGGTAAAACACGATTGGTTGATGATGTCGCAAATGCAAATGGTACGATCGGTTATGAACTTTTATGCCGACTAAGTAATAGACCACAAAGACAACGTATCTAATAAATAAAAATCCAAGCAAAAGCTTGGATTTTTTCTTATAAGCCGTAATCCGCTGTAGGTTTTGGCAACTCTTGTAAACCTCGACGTAGCGTCTCTGACCACTGTTTACTAATTTGAGTAAAATATGGATCCTCCTCACTGATTCGTTTACCTTGAGGAATAACGAAACTATCTTTGTGATATACCAAAGCGTCCAAAGGTAAACCTACAGATACATTTGAGCGTAGCGTTGAGTCAAATGAAATCAAAGAACAGCGTAAAGCATCATCAAGTGGCATCGTATAGTGCAAAGCTCGATCTAGTATCGGTTTACCGTACTTGCTTTCACCAATCTGAAAATAAGGTGTATCCGTAGTCGCGCAAATAAAGTTTCCTTGAGGGTAAACAGTATAAAGCTGCATTTCCTCACCTTTAATCTGTCCACCCACCAAGATACTACATGAATAATTCATCTGTTCTTGCGTATTACTTGTGATGTCTTCTAAAACTCTGCGCAAAGTTTTACCAACAAGTTCAGATACCTCAAACATTGTATTTACAGTGTATAGATTTGGCTCTTGATGCAGTGTTAAAGAGTTTTGTAGATGTCCTAAAACCGCTTGTGTTGTCGCTAAATTACCAGCGGTTTGAAGTGCGATGAAACGCTCACCCTCAATACCAAAAGTATGTAATTTACGAAATACTGAAATATGATCGACCCCTGCATTTGTTCTAGTATCACTGATGAGTACTAAACCTTGCTCCAATCTTAATGCACAACAATAGGTCATCTTGCTCTCTTTTCTTCAACACGCTAAAACCTGAACAACCGACATCATACTCTCCACACCACCCTGTTCACGAACCCCACGAATAGGAGCAACATCAAGATAATCTCGACCAACTGCAACATAGATGTGATTTTGAGGGCTAAATATCTGGTTACTAACATCGAAACAATACCATTTATTGTCAACAAATACTTCTGCCCATGCATGACTGGCAAGGTGCGGTTGATTCTGATCATACAAATAACCAGAAACATAACGTGCAGGTAAATGTAATGCTTTACACATTGCAATCATGACATGTGCATGGTCTTGGCAAACACCTTTAGCAGCATAAAATGCATCTGTAGCCAATGTTGTGACAGATGTGCTCTCAGGTTGGTATGGCATTTTTTCTAATATCTTCTCAGATAAAAGAATTAAATGCTGTCGATCTTTGGCACGAACGATATCTTGTGCGAAATGCAACATCTCCTGATCACAATGAGTCAGACTGGTTCTTTGCAGAAAAATATAAGGCGAAATTTCATTTTCGAAATGCCCGATTTCAGTTTCAAATAGGTCTACAATTCCTTGAGCCATGATCGTCAAATATCGGTAATCATGATGCTGTGTTGCAGTTAACCAGAGATTATTAAAGGCATCGCGTTGGCAACGATATTCGCCTGGTACACTGATATGCCAATTCTCAATAATCTGATGCTTAGAACTTTGCGGCATCATCTTAATTGACTGCACGCTATTACGTGCATTTTGTGTATATCGATAGTGTGTTTGATGATTTACCATAAGTTTCATGTATACACCTCAAATTGATTTTCCAATTTATAAGTAAATTCATAAAACTGATTCAGATATGGTTGATCTTTCAATCCATTCCAGCTGTGTTGAAGATCACTCCAACCCAAATTAGAAAGCTGAACTATCATCGGATCAATTGAATCAAGAACAGAATGTATATTTTTATGGAATCTAAAATGTGTGTCGATTTGTTCAACAGACTGACCTAGATGAAAAAATAGAAAAATCTCCTCTTTCTCATTTTTTAAAATCTCTCGACAATCTTGAACTAGCTCTAAAATCATGTCAGGTGTATTGGTCGCATTTTTTATCAGCGTGTTTAATTCAGCATATGCAGTTGCTGAAAACAAAGCTCTAAGTTCTTGGATATTATTACGAGCAATTTCGAGTTGATTAATTAATGAGTAAGGTTGTTTCTCATCTAGCATAAATTGATTCAAATTTTCTGCATCTTCAATATGCAAACATAAACCTTGAGCAAACACTTCTGCTTTTTGATCATCCACAAAAGGGAGTTGCTCCGCAACATAACCGATTCTAAATAAATAACGACCTAACCAATATACATGTTGAGCACTTGAAATGAGTAACGTCATAGATATCCTCCTTTTTTTTAAAATTTCCAAATCACCCATCCAAGTCAATTAAATGAGTGAGTCGATTGAACAATGAGAAGGAAAATTAGGAACGTAACGTTTCTACCACCCAAGTATCTTTAATACCCCCACCCTGTGAGGAATTTACAACAAGCGAACCTGCTTGCATCGCAACTCGCGTTAATCCTCCCGGTACTATTTCAGTACGATAAGGAGAACTTAATACAAATGGTCGTAAATCAATATGTCGTTCAGCTAGCCCATCGACAGTTAGTGTTGGCGCCACAGACAACGCTAAAGTAGGCTGAGCAATATATAAATGTGGCGTCGCCATAATCTTTAATTTAAATGCTTCTATCTGTGCCTGATCTGCTTGTGGTCCGATCAGCATTCCATATCCACCAGAGCCTTGGGCCTCTTTTACCACTAATTTTTCTAAATGATTTAATACATAATCTAATTGATCATCTTCGCGACATTGATATGTTGGTACGTTATTTAGAATTGGTTTTTCACCTAGATAATATTCAATCATTTGACTAACATAAGGATAAACAGATTTATCATCAGCAACACCTGTACCTGGTGCATTTGCAATCACAACATTATGTTGCAAATATGCTGACATTAATCCTGCAACACCCAAAGTACTATCTGGTCTAAAGACTAAAGGATCTAAGAAATCATCATCAACACGACGATAAATTACATCCACTTGTTGACGTCCACGAATTGTTTTTACGAATACTTTATCATTCTCAACAAATAGGTCTCGACTCGTAACCAAGGGTACATCCATTTCCCGTGCCAAAAATGCATGTTCATAATAAGCACTATTAAAACGCCCTGGTGTTAACACCACGATTAAAGGTTGATCCACATAAGCATTCTCCGTCAGCACTTGCTTCAACAGACTCGGATAGTGTTCGATACCTTGTAAATTATTACTCACACATAAATCAGGCATCAATTTTTGACTAATTTTTCTACTCTCAAGCATATATGACACACCTGAAGGTGTTCTCAAATTATCCTCTAGTACAAAAAAATCACCCTGATCATCTCTGATAATATCGATACCACTAATTTGTGAATATATCTTTCCTTTGAGGTGGTGCTTCAGCATATGAGGCTGAAAAGCTTCATGATTCATAATTTGTTGCGCAGGAATAATGCCTTCTTTTAAGATATTTTGACCGTGATAAATATCATCCAAGAAGTAATTCAAAGCTTTAACACGCTGCTCACAGCCTGAAGAAATTTTTTCCCATTGTTTTTTTTCAATAACACGTGGAATCAAATCAAAAGGAATGGTACGTTCAGTGCCCTCTTGATCTCCATAAACATTAAACGTAATTCCTTCATATAGAAAATGCTGTTTAGCGACTGCACCTAGATTTTTTAATTCATCAAGACTTCGCTGACTTAACCACTCCTCGATCTTCTTAGATGCTTCACCGTTAAAACTTTTATCATCCAGCATCTCATTAAAGAATTTTGATTTAAGCTGCTCAAACAAATTTGTATTAACTTTGAGCTGTGAAATAAATGTAGACGATTGTAAATTTACTGCTGTTGTTTGCTCCGTCGCATAGTAATCAGTCGTGATAAATAGATCGTGTTCTTGTTCTGACATAGAAACCTCGTCTCATCATTTATTTATATCTCTAATAAGCAATTTCAATGCCACTTATAATATATGTATATTTTTTAACCAAGATTTATATGCTCTATTAAACTTAGCCATGTTTCAGTCGTAAATGCTTAATCTCTGTGTTATGAACTTGCTAAATCAAGTGAGTTTTTTTATTGTGTACACTTTAGAGCATTGAGTTAAATTCAGAACTTATGTCATCCATACAAGAAAAAGAAACTTCAAATAGCCTTTATCGCCAATGGCAAATTTTGTCTCGCCTATCTACTGGTAAATGGATGGGTACACGTGAACTACAAGAAATATTGGAACGTGAAGGCATTGATATAAGTTTGCGCACCATTCAAAGAGATCTAAATCAAATTGCACAACGCTTCCCGATTGAAAGCAACAAAACCGTACCACAAGGTTGGCGCTGGCGTTCAGATGCACCGATCCAAAGCTTACCGCATATGACTAGTTCCCAAGCAGTAACTTTTATGATGGTAGAAGAACACCTACGCCATTTACTACCGCCGAGTCTACTCGAAGAAATGACACCTTGGTTTGATTTAGCAAAACGTAGTCTTTCAACTCAAAATAACGTGCGCCAATGGATTAATCGTGTTCGTATCGTGCCAGCGAACCAACCTTTAATTCCGCCAATGGTCGATAAAAATGCACAACAAGCCATCTATGAAGGCTTGTTGCAAGATAAACAAATCGAATGTGTTTATCGTGCCAGAATTAATCAAGGCGAAGATAAAACCTATATCTTAAATCCCCTAGCATTGGTTCAAAAAGGTGCTGTAATTTATCTTATTTGTACACGTAATGATAAAACAGAAGTTCAAACATTTGCCTTGCACCGTTTTAAAGCAGCGACTGTTCTTGAAAGTCGTGCTCTACATCCCGTTAACTTTGATATTGATCACTACATTGATTCGGGTGCTCTTGGTTTTAGAGTGGACTACAGCAAACCGACCGAACAAATTCAGCTAAAACTCACAATGAGCGAAAGCACAGCTCAAAGCTTTTATGAAAGCCAACTTAGCAAAGATCAAACTATTACATCTCTAGAAGAAAATATTGTAGAAGTTGTGGCAACAGTTCCATTTACATCACAACTCGTTTGGTGGCTGAGAAGTTTTGGTAAAAAATTACTCAATATCGAACCTGCGGCTGTTTATAATGCAGTGAGAGAGATTGAAAATAATGAATAAAAAAGAGAACCATTTGGTTCTCTTAGACTTATTAAAATTTTTATATTTAAAGATAAGGTTTTTATTTTTATACATATTGTCTAGGACTTATTTTTTCGCCCGCCAGATCAAAATAAGTCCCACCAACGATGAAAAGCTGATAATGAATTAACATCGGCATGCAAGTTCATATCCATTATAGCGAATCGTCTTTTTCGTCATAGTTAAAGCCCTCTTTGTTTGAACGTACAATCAATATAATCAAGATTTTTCAAGCTGTGAAATAACAAAGATCGCAATGAAAATCTAATTATCTGCTAGGGATTTTAAATATATAAAGCTTTAAAAATAAAAAAGCTCCCTATAAGGGAGCTTTTAATCATTCACTCAGCTTAAGCTGAAAATGGATGACGTAAAATAATTGTTTCCGCACGATCAGGACCAGTTGAAATAATATCAATTGGACATTCGATCAACTGCTCAAGGCGTTTGACATATGCCAAAGCGTTTGCAGGAAGTTGATCAACCTGAGTTAAACCTACTGTAGATTCGCTCCAACCTGGCATAGTTTCATAGATAGGCTTCAAGCTTTCAAATGAAATCGCGTCAGAAGAACCTGCACAGCCTGAATCAACATCTTCATAGCCTACACAGATTTTAATTTCTTCTAAGCCATCAAGTACATCTAGCTTAGTTAAGCAAATACCAGATAAAGAGTTCACTTCAACAGAACGGCGAAGAATTTCGGCATCAAACCAACCACAACGACGTTGACGCCCAGTAGAAGCACCAAACTCATGCCCCACTGTACCTAAATGACGACCAATTGCATCACCTGTATCTGTTGCTGCATCATAGTGCAACTCTGTAGGGAATGGACCTGCACCTACACGTGTTGTGTATGCTTTAGTAATCCCGAGTACATAATCTAAATGTAATGGACCCATACCCGAACCAGAACTCACACCACCAGCAGTTGTGTTCGAACTAGTAACATAAGGATAAGTACCATGATCGATATCAAGTAATGAACCTTGCGCACCTTCGAACATGATTGCTTTGCCTTCTTTACGATAATCATGTAACACCTTAGTTACATCGATCACTAATGGCGCAAGAACCTCACGCCATTCATTGCAAAGTGCAATCACATCTTCAAACTTAACTTCTTCAACACCATAGAATTGAGAAAGTTGGAAGTTGTGAAGCTCAAGCATTTCCTTGAGTTTTTCTTCAAGTACTGCACCACCACGAACAAGATCAGCTACGCGTACAGCACGACGAGCAACTTTATCTTCATAAGCAGGACCAATACCACGACCAGTCGTACCAATCTTAGCATTGCCACGCTTTTTCTCACGTGCTTGGTCAAGTGCAATATGATTTGGCAAAATCAATGGGCAGTTTGGAGAAATACGAAGACGCTCTTTAACAGGTACGCCTTCAGCTTCCAAAATCGCCATTTCTTTGATTAATGCTTCAGGTGAAAGCACAACACCATTACCAATTAAGCACAATACGTTTTCACGTAAAATACCAGATGGAATGAGGTGTAATACAGTCTTTTTACCACCGACCACTAGAGTATGACCCGCGTTATGTCCACCTTGATAGCGAACTACCGCAGCCGCTTGGTCTGTGAGCAGGTCGACGATTTTACCTTTACCTTCGTCGCCCCATTGGGTACCAAGTACCACAACATTTTTGCCCATAATAGCCTCATTACATCATGCTGTTAAAATTGGAAACTAAGTCAAAACTTAGCAATTAAATTTTTTCAATTACCCATTGCCCATTCTGTGACACCATTTGATGCGTCGCATAAGGAACAGAGTTTAAATCATCTTTACCTAACAGTTGCACTACACGCATACCTTGATGACGTGCACCTGCAATTGCTTTCAATAAATTTTGATCATTTCCACAAGGAGCTACTATCGTTTCAATTTCAGTAAACTGAGTAGATCCTAATGCATATAAATCACAGCTAAAACCAGTCGCAGGACGTGAACGACCAAAGTGTTCACCAATTCCATCATAACGACCACCTTGAGCTAGTGGTGCTGCGCGATTAGGTGCGTAAATGGCATACATTAAACCAGTGTGATAGTGATAACTACGAAGCTCAATCACATCAATACCGATGTTTAAATTCGACCATTTAGACTGAATTTGTGTAAATGTGCTTTCTAAAGCCTCAAATGCAGTTTTGAAGTCAGCATCATTTAAAATATCTTGGCTAAGATTCGCTTTTAATGCACCCAAATCACTTGCGTAACGACCTAATGCATAAAAATCAGAGCCCATTGATAAGTCTTGGGTAAACTCAGCTAATTCTGGTAAAGCTTTACGCTGATAAAGATCAGAAAGTTGATTCTCTGTATTCTTATTTAAACCAGCACGCTTAACTAAGCTACGGAATAAACCTACATGACCTAAGTCTAAATGAGCGCCTTCTAAAGTATGCGCTTGTTCAATTAAACCCAACATCACATCAATCATTTCAACATCAGCTTCGATGCTATCATGACCATATAGCTCAGCACCCAATTGTAAAGGCGCACGCGTTGCATTGAAATTCTGTGGTTTAGTATGAAGGACTGTGCCTGCGTAGCAATAACGAGCGACGCCTTCAATTGGTCGTACATGTGCATCAATACGCGCTACTTGAGGTGTCATATCAGCACGAACACCTAACAAGCGACCAGAAAGTTGATCTATAACTTTGAAAGTAACTAAATCTAAATCTTGATTTGATTCTGAAAGTGAAGACAACGATTCGATGTATTCAATAAATGGCGTATACACCAATTGATAACCTCGAACTGCGAGGAAATCTAGAGCTTCTCGGCGCAATGTTTCGACAACTTGCGCTTGTTCGGGTAATACATCTGCCACCCCGTCAGGGAGCAACCATGTCTCTGAAATGGTCATGTTCCAAACCTAAAATCTGTTTAACGTGGAGGCATCCACATAAAAAGCAACCACATAAAAAAATCGGGTGAATGCCCGATTCAGCGTAGTGTAGCATGAAGATTTATGTGATGCACCTTCGAATTTGAATAATTCTTTACCAATTAACTAGAAAGCCAGCAACTTGTTATTTTAAATTTAACAAATAGATTCAATACATTAAGATCACTCATCAATACAAACAACACTTATGTTCCATGAAAAGAAGTGCCCAACATCTGTACTATTGAACTGTTCTCGATTGGTGAGATATTACTTTTTGATGACGAATGTTACTTAAACAATTAAAGCAAAATATGCTTATAGTATTTTTCCAAATAAGAAACTGCTTGACTAAGTAGTAGATTTATAAAACAACTCAAATAAACAAATGAACTTAGCTTTTGCCTTTTGTGCCCTTTACCACGATTTCTAGAACCCCCACCAATTCAGCATTCTGCTTTTCTAAAGCAGCGACATTCGCAATCGTCTTGTCTAATACTTCTTGTTGGACATGCATTTTTTTTGCCATATCTTGCATAATTTCAAGACCTTTTTTGAGGTGCAGCTCTAAATGCAAGACTTTTTCCTCTAGCCTAACGATATCTTTTGCAGTATCAGTAGGTTGATTATTTTTAAATAAGAACCAAAACAAAAATAAAACTGCCAATAGCAATAATCCAATAAATCCCCAAACCATCATTAAGCCCATTACATTCCCCAATAAATTGTTTTTTATTATTTAAATATTAAAAAGATTCACACAAATCTAATAAGCGATTCGCATAACCCCACTCATTATCATACCATGCAAAAACTTTTGCTTGATGCCCCACGACCATCGTTTGCGTCAGGTCAACAATTAATGAATATGGCGAATGATTAAAATCGCTTGATACCAAATCTTCATCAGTCACTTGCATAATTTGAGCATAGTCAAACTTAGCAGCTTTACTTAGAACTTCATTAATTTTATGAACTGTGATCGGTGAATGTGAAACAAATGAAATATCTATCGCTGCAACATTGATAGTCGGCACACGAATAGAGTACCCATCTATACGACCATCCATTTTTGGCATCACGCGTTTTAATGCGCCCAAAGCACTTGAAGTAGTAGGAATAATATTTTGTCCAGACGCTCTGGCTCTTCGTAAATCACGATGAGCATGATCCAAAACTGATTGATCTGCAGTCACTGCATGGATCTCGGTCATGAGAGCAGTATCAATGCCAAAAGCATCATCAATAATTTTGACCAAAGGCACTAAGGCCTGTGTCGTACAAGAAACGCTAGAAATAATTTGATCAGTAGGTTTGACATCAGCATGATTAACACCATAGACGATAGCTGCATCAACAGAATCAAATGGTGCTGCACCAATAATTACTCGCTTTGCACCTGCATCTATATGACGTGTTGCATCAGCTCTCGATCGAAATAAACCTGTACATTCGAGCACAACATCTACAACCAAACCAGCCCAAGACAATAGTTCAGGCTGAGCCTGTTTAAATACTTGCAGTCTTAATTGTCTTTGATTTGAATGAATATTTAAAAAAATTTGTTCGTTCTCAATCTCAATATCGACTTGACCAGCAAAACGACCATGCGTTGTGTCATATTTAAAGAGATGAACTAAAGTTTGAACATCAGCAATATCATTAATCGCTACAATATCAAATTGAAATTGCTTAGGGCTTTCAAACCATGCACGTAATACATTTCGACCAATTCGACCAAATCCATTGATAGCGACACGTTGCATGCAAAGCCCTTATATTCATCAAAACATCATATTTTCTTGCTATATGGTAAAACATGATCCGCCTTGTTGAATATAGATTTTTAGCTGAAACACAGTTTTATATGATATTGCTTGCAAAATCGTTGGTCGGGCACACATTTTCCGTTATAATTTAGCACTTTTAAAATCTACGCCATGTAAATGCGCTTTGTTTGCAAAAATTCAAAAACAACTCGCCTATTTTACATATAGCCAAATTCAAAATTATGGAGTGTCTTGGTTGTGAGTACTCGTTTTATGACATCAGCTGAAATTCGTGAAGCATTTTTGCGTTACTTTGAATCGCAAGGGCATACACGTGTCGCTTCGAGTTCACTCGTTCCCGCCAACGACCCTACTTTATTATTCACAAATGCTGGTATGAACCAGTTTAAAGACTGTTTTCTTGGGTTAGAAAAGCGTGACTATGTACGTGCTGTTTCTTCTCAAAAATGTGTACGTGCAGGTGGTAAACATAATGACCTAGACAATGTAGGTTACACAGCACGTCACCATACTTTCTTTGAAATGTTAGGTAACTTCTCATTTGGTGATTACTTCAAACGTGATGCATTAAAATTTGCTTGGGATTTTTTAACGAACGAGCAATGGCTAGCATTACCTAAAGATCGTTTATATGTCACTGTTTACCATACTGATGATGAAGCATTTGATATTTGGAACAAAGAAATTGGTTTAGATGCAAGCCGTATCATTCGTATCGGTGACAACAAAGGTGGTCAGTACGCATCAGATAATTTCTGGGCTATGGGTGATACTGGTCCGTGTGGTCCTTGTTCTGAAATTTTCTATGATCATGGTGATCACATTTGGGGTGGATTACCTGGTTCTCCAGAAGAAGATGGCGATCGCTTTATCGAGATCTGGAACAACGTATTTATGCAGTTCAATCGTACTGCTGATGGTGTGATGCACCCTCTCCCAGCTCCATCTGTAGATACAGGTATGGGCTTGGAACGTATTTCTGCTGTTCTACAACATGTTAATTCTAACTACGAAATCGACTTGTTCCAACACTTGCTAAAAGCTGCTGCAAATATCATCGGCATTCAAGATGAAGGACAACCATCATTACGTGTACTGGCTGACCATGCTCGTTCTTGCTGCTTCTTGATTGCTGATGGCGTAAACCCATCAAATGAAGGTCGTGGTTATGTTCTACGTCGTATTATCCGTCGTGCAGTACGTCATGGTAATAAGCTAGGCGCTACAGGTACATTCTTCTACAAGATGCTACAACCATTAGTCGAAGTTATGGGTGAAGCTTATCCAGAGCTTGCATCACGTAAAGATGTGATTGAAGCGACTTTACTACGTGAAGAAGAACAATTTGCAAAAACACTTGAGCAAGGTTTGAAGCTTTTAGAAGCTGAGCTTGCACAGTTGAAAGATACTGTGATTCCAGGTGCAACTGTATTTAAACTTTACGACACTTATGGCTTCCCAACTGACTTAACTGCTGATATTGCACGTGAACGTGGTTTTACCATCGACGAAACTGGCTTTGAAGTTGAAATGGCTGCACAACGTCAACGTGCACGTGACGCAGGTAAATTCGCAGTTGACTATAATAGTATTGTAAAAGTTGAAGGTGAAACTCAATTTGATGGCTATGATGCAACTCAAGGTCAAGGTCAAATCGTTGCAATCTACAAAGACGGTACTCAAGTTGATGAAATCAATGAGGGCGATGAAGCGCTTATCGTTTTAAACCAAACGCCTTTCTATGCAGAAAGCGGTGGTCAAATCGGCGATACAGGTATATTCAAAAACGATACAGGTATTTTCGAAGTACAAGATACTAAGAAATCTGGTGGTGCTTTTGTGCATCAAGGTATCGTGACGATGGGTAGCTTAAAAGCAACTCAAAATGTTGAAGCAACAGTTAAAGCAGATATTCGTGCTGCTACAGCGCGTAATCACTCTGCCACTCACCTTCTACATGCAGCTTTACGTCAAATTTTAGGTGATCACGTTCAGCAAAAAGGCTCATTGGTTGCTAGCGATATTTTACGTTTCGACTTTGCTAACGACCAGCCAGTGACATTTGAACAGCTTCAACAAATCGAACGTCTAGTGAATGCTGAAGTTATTGCAAACACTCCTGTGACAACTGAATTGCTTGACATCGAGTCTGCTAAAGCCAAAGGTGCGATGATGCTGTTTGGTGAGAAGTATGGCGAAGAGGTTCGCGTTCTGTCGATGGGTTCAATTATCGAAGAGAAAAACTTCTCAATCGAACTTTGCGGTGGTATCCACGTTAAACGTACAGGTGATATCGGCTTATTCAAGATCACTTCTGAAGGTGGTGTAGCAGCTGGCGTTCGTCGTATTGAAGCTGTAACAGGAACTAAAGCTTTAGAAGCTGTTCAAAAAGCTGACAGCGATATCCAAACAATTAATGGTTTGTTGAAAGCTCAGAAAGACCAAACTGTAGAAAAAGTTGAAGCAATTGTTGAGACTGCATCAAGTTTGCAAAAACAAATTGAACAGTTAAATCAAAAAATAGCAAGTTTCCAAGCTGCTGATTTATTAGACCAAGTTAAAGAAATTGCTGGTCGTCAAACATTAATCACAACCGTAAAAGGTTTAGATGCCAAGTCATTACGCAATTTGCATGACAGCGTAAAATCAAAATTGGAAGATGCAGTCATTATTTTAGCTGGCGTTGAAGGCGATAAAGTGAGTTTAATCGCGTCCGTCGCTAAACAATATGCTGCAAATCTAAAAGCGGGTGACATTATCAAACACTTGGCTCAAGAGCTAGGTGGTAAAGGTGGTGGTAAACCTGACTTAGCACAAGGTGGCGCGCCACTAAACGAGAAGTTTGATCAAGTTTTTGCAGCATTGCCTGCTTGGCTTGAGCAATAAGAACTTCACTTTTGTGTAACTGACCCTGATGCCTCTCAGGGTCATGGCTTATATGGAACAACTATGGCATTAATCGTTCAAAAATATGGCGGTACTTCTATGGGTACTCCTGAGCGCATTTTAAATGTTGCTCGTCGTGTCAAGCGCTGGCATGATCACGGTCACAAAGTGGTCGTTGTTGTGTCTGCAATGAGTGGTGAAACGAACCGCTTACTTGCGCTTGCAAAAGCCATTACCAACACCCCTGACCCACGTGAATTAGATCAAATGGTGTCAACGGGTGAACAAGTAACGATTTCCATGTTAGCTATGGCACTGAATTCAATTGGTGTAGAAGCTAAGTCATATACTGGTCGTCAAGTTGGTATCAAAACGGACAGTGCTTTTACCAAAGCGCGTATTGAATCTATTGATACTGATGTCATGACCAAAGATTTAGATGCAGGTCGTGTTCTCGTTGTTGCAGGTTTCCAAGGCTTTGATGCCGAAGGAAATACCACAACTTTAGGTCGTGGTGGTTCTGATACCTCTGGTGTTGCAATTGCAGCTGCATTAAAAGCTGATGAATGTCAGATTTACACTGATGTTGATGGTGTTTATACAACTGATCCACGTGTCGCACCTAAAGCGAAAAAGGTTGATCGTATTTCTTTTGAAGAAATGCTAGAAATGGCATCGTTGGGTTCAAAAGTTTTACAAATTCGCTCTGTTGAATTCGCAGGTAAATATCAAGTTCCATTGCGTGTATTATCAAGTTTTGATAATGACGATGACGGCGCATTCGATGAAGAATTCAAACAAAATGTAGGCACACTAATTACGACTGAGGCTGAAGACGATATGGAACAACCAATCATCGCAGGTATTGCATTTAACCGTGACGAAGCAAAATTAACGATCTTAGGTGTTCCTGATGAACCAGGTATTGCATCTAAAATCTTGTCACCTATCAGCAATGCCAACATCGAAGTGGATATGATTATCCAAAACGTTGAAGAAGATGGTACAACTGATTTCACATTCACTGTAAATCGCAATGATTTAGCAAAAGCTAAGGCGATTTTAGAGCAAACAGCAAGCAGCATTGAAGGATGTGAAGTTGTTACTCGTGATGATATCGTTAAAGTATCAATCGTAGGTGTGGGTATGCGTTCACATGCAGGTGTTGCAAGCAAAATGTTTACTGCATTAGCTGATGAAAGCATTAATATTTTGATGATTTCAACATCAGAAATCAAAATTTCTGTACTTATCGAAGAAAACTATTTAGAACTTGCCGTACGTTGTTTACACACAGCTTTTGGTCTAGATCGTGAACACGGCGAAAGCAGTGCACGTGCTTAATTAATAGCTTGTTAAACATATTTACTTTCAAGTAAATAGCAAAAAAAACAGAGCCACTATAGTTTTTACTACAGTGGCTCTGTTATATTAACCTTTGAGGTTTTTCAGTGATTCTTAACAGAACGTACGAAAAATAATGTTTTTTACATATTTCTGTTGGAATTTTCTGTATATTAAGGCTGTGCTTTCGAACAATGAATTCCCTGTCGCAAGTTTAAGCGTTTAGCAAGGAGATAAACATGCTGATTCTGACCCGTCGTGTCGGAGAAACATTAATGATTGGGGATCAAGTCAGTGTTACTGTGCTTGGCGTAAAAGGCAATCAGGTGCGTATTGGTGTTAATGCTCCAAAAGAAGTTTCTGTGCATCGTGAGGAAATTTACCAACGTATCCAACATGAACGTGCCATGCATGAACATTTACAACATCTTGATCAGGATTATCAACTTTCGTATGAAGAAGATAATAACGATTTTCCGCGACATAATAACTTTAATCGTTAATTTTCAGAATTCTTCCCACATAATTAAAGCGACACAAGATGGTCGCTTTAATTTTATTTAAAACCTCAATTTATAAGAAATTATAAACCTAAAGCTTTTTTTACAGGTGCGTAACTACGACGATGTTGATCAATTACGCCGTGTGCTGCAATAGCTTCAAAATGCGCTTTTGTAGGATAACCTTTGTGCTTTGCAAACCCATAATCAGGATATAATTCATCTAAGGTCTTCATTTGATGATCACGTGTAACTTTAGCTAAAATACTGGCTGCACTAATCTCAGCATGAGTCGCATCACCTCCCACAATTGCTTCACATGCAATCTCAATCCCTTTTGGAATTTGATTACCATCTACAATTACTTTGTGTGGCGTGGTTTTTAAATTTTCGACCGCACGGCGCATTGCAAGAAATGTGGCTTGCAGAATATTCATTTCATCAATTTCAGTATGTGTAGCTTCAGCAATTGACCAAGCTAATGCCTTTTCTTTAATCTCTATAAACAACTTTTCGCGTTTCTTTTCAGTTAATTTCTTAGAATCATTTAATCCTTCGATTGGATTATTAGGATCTAGGATCACCGCAGCTGCAACAACTGAACCCACTAGAGGACCGCGCCCTGCTTCATCTACACCAGCAACAAACATAATTTACTCGCAAAAAATTGGCTGCATTTTAGCAGCCAATCAAAGTCAATTGAATACAGAACTATTTTACCACTTCTGATACGCAAGCATTCATAGTTTTAGCTACTGCTACACCTGTTAAAGTTGTTCGCGCTTTAGAATCCACTGCAGCAAGTGCCAATTCTGAAGGTGATAAAACAGTTGGTGCATTTTTGCCAACGCATTTACAAATTTGGGTTTTCTTCTCTTTCTTCTGGGTCTTTGTCATTAATTTACTTGCAATTTTCCAAGCTGCAAAATCATCAATATCATGATTACACTTGGTCTGTGCAGCAAACTGAATTGCAGATGTTCCTAATTTTAAATTACTTTGCTCACCACTTTGCACAGTACTACAAGCCGCCAAAGCAAAGACCATTGAAATTGCCAAAACAAATTTATTCTTATACATGTAACTATCATTTTAGTTGAATAATATCATGATTAATCTAGCACTCTAAGAAACTAAAAATGATTTGAAATTATAAGAATATCTTCTAAGAAACAAAGCTGAAAATCATCCAGCTTTGTCTAATTTCTTACTTTTATTTCTATTTCTTTAATGCTTCAGACACGCAGGCATTAACAGTTTCAGCAACCACTTGATTCACGATCGTTGCTCTTGCAGTTGGATCAATTGCAGCTGTAGCCAACTCCAAAGTCGTTACACTATTGGGCGCTTTTTCACTTACACACCCACAAACATCAATCTGAATATTTTCACGCTGTTCAGTGGTCATCAAACGTGTTGCTGTTTTCCATGCAGGTAATGTATTGATTTCACTCATACATTTAGCATTAACCGCAACCTTTAATGCCGTTACACCTAACTGTTGAGATGTAGATGGTGTTGTAGAAGTATTTGTATTTGGCGCAACACATCCATTTAAAACAAATAATACTGGCAGAGCCAACAATAATTTTTTCACAACTTTTAACCTTATAGCGACTTAATTGCAGTCGTATTTTGCACAAAGCATTTTATTAAGCAATTGACCGTGCAGACTTATTACATATTTAAACATATCGTTTCGATTAATAATCGTTGCAAGGACAAGACGCTCTGTTACATATACACCGTATGAGGAATAAATAACGCTATTTAAAATCTACAAAATCATATCACAGCTAGGATGTTGCGATGTCAACCTCAGCACAGTACTACACTCGCACAGCACAAGTATTACATTGGCTCATGGCCGTTATTTTTATCGTTGCATGGCTTATTGGATTTTACAGTGGAAATTTTTTAAGTTATGAAGTTGATGGAACGTTTAAAGGCACTGTTATTACACTTCATAAGAATATTGCAACAACCATTATCTTTTTAGTCGTTATAAGAATTTTTTGGCGTTATACCCATCCAGCTCCACAACTACCAAATACCATGTCACCAATGATGAAAACCTTGGCACATATTGGTCATTTTCTATTATATTTAATGTTACTAGCTCTACCAATTACAGGCTGTTTATTCAGTTGGAGCGCTGGTCACCCTGCCCCTGTTTTATACTTATTTGAAATCCCCCGTCTAGTTCAAGACAATCCAGATTTATTAGCAATCGTTAAACCCCTACACATTTATATATCGTGGTTTGCGGGCTTACTTATTGCAGGTCATATTCTCGCAGCGATTAAACATCATCTCATCGACAAAGATAATGTATTGCTCAGCATGCTAAGACAACCCAAATAAAAATTGATATAAAAAAACCGCTTATCGCGGTTTTTTTATGCATTAGATTTTTCTAATTTCGGTAATCCATTTCTGCTTATCATCATCAGAAATAAATGAAGCTTCAAAAGAGTTAATCGCAAGCTGCTTTAATTCCTCATTTGATAGATTCAAAGCTTGTTGAATCGCAATAAAGTTATCATTCATATATCCACCGAAATATGAAGGATCATCCGAGTTTACAGTGACATGTACACCTTTTTGCAGCAAACGACGAATGTTATGCTCAGCCATATCTTTCACGACACAGAGCTTTAAGTTACTTAACGGGCACACTGTTAAGGGCATTTTCTCTGCAATCAGGCGCGTCATCAGTTGCTCGTCTTCTTCTGAACGAACACCATGATCAATACGATTCACCTTAAGTAAATCTAAAGCTTCCCATATATATTCAGGAGGACCTTCTTCTCCAGCATGTGCGACGATCAAGAAACCAGCTTCTCGTGCTTTGGCAAAAACACGTTCAAATTTTGATGGTGGGTGTCCAACTTCACTTGAATCCAAACCTATGGCAATAATATCATCTTTGAATGGCAAGGCTTGTTCTAACATTTCAAACGCTTTTTCTTCACTTAAATGGCGTAAGAAACACATAATCAATTGAGAGCTGATACCCAACTTTTCTTTTGCATCGGTGCATGCACGCTTTAAACCATTTAAAACGGTAACAAACTTAACACCACGCTCAGTGTGTGTTTGTGGATCAAAGAACATTTCTGTATGTACCACTCGATCTTCTGCGCATTTTTCAAAGTATGCCCAAGCCAAATCGTAGAAGTCCTGCTCATGCACTAACACATTGGCGCCAGCATAATAAATATCTAAAAAAGATTGAAGGTTATGAAAGTTATAAGCCTGTTTCACTTCTTCAACAGATTGATAAGGAATCTGAATCTGATTACGCTGTGCAATAGCGAACATCAACTCTGGCTCAAATGTCCCTTCAATATGCACATGTAATTCGGCTTTGGGCAAAGCACGAATCAGCTCGATTTGATCCATATAAACTCCACGTCTAAATAAAAAAGGGTGCTGCCTAACACGGTACACCCTTTAAAGGTTTTATCACTTAGTTTTAAGTGGCTTAGCCACCAAACGCAACAAATTTAAATACCCAAAGTGCAGCAATAATCCACACCATATAAGGTACTGTTTTTGCCTTACCTGTAAACAGCTTAACCAATGCATAACTAATGAAACCCATTGCAATACCATCGGCAATTGAATAGGTAAATGGCATAAATACGATCGTTAAAAAAGCTGGTACAGCTTCAGTAATATCATCCCAATCAATGTGCGTAATTCCTTGAATCATTAACACACCGATAAATAATAGTGCTGGTGCAGTTGCAAAACCTGGTACGGATTGTGCCAAAGGAGCCAAGAATAAGCAGCCGATGAAAAGTAAAGCAACCACAACCGCAGTTAAACCTGTGCGACCACCAGCTGCTACACCTGAAGCTGATTCAATATACGGGGTGGTAGATGATGTACCTAATGCAGCTCCCGCTACAATTGCAGTTGAGTCAGCAAATAGGGCTTTCTTTAAGCGTGGTAATTTACCATCTTGAAGCAATCCAGCACGATGTGAAACACCAACCAAAGTCCCGGTACTGTCAAACAAGTCAACGATAAAGAATACAAAAATAACCCCGACCATACTTGCAGTAAATAGACCTTCAAAATCCATTTGCATAAAAGTAGGTGCGATTGATGGGATATGTCCTACGACACCTTTGAATTCATTCAAACCCAAAACAGTCGCTATTGCAGTGACAACTAAAATACTGATGATGATTGCACCTCGAACTTTTAATTGATGCAAAACAACAATCATTAAAAATCCGAATAATGCTAACAATACTGTTGGCTGTTTAATATCACCCAATCCAACCAATGTCGCTGGATTATCTACAATAATTCCTGCATTTTTAAGCGCAATCAATGCAAGGAAAAGACCTATTCCCCCACCAATCGCAAACTTTAAAGACATCGGAATCGCATTGACGATTGCCTCACGAATTTTAAAGAAACTTATAGCAAGGAAAACAAGACCTGAGACAAATACCGCTGCTAAAGCAGTTTGCCAAGGCACCTCCATGCCCAAACACACAGAATACGTAAAATATGCATTTAAACCCATACCTGGTGCGAGTGCGATCGGATAATTCGCCACAATCCCCATGACCAAACACCCGATTGCAGCAGCCAAACAGGTTGCAACAAACACAGCACCATGATCCATTCCGGTTTCAGATAGAATGAGTGGATTTACAATGATGATGTAACACATGGTCAAAAATGTGGTTACACCTGCTAGAACTTCTGTTCTAAAGTTGGTTTTGTTATCACTTAATTTAAATAAGCGTTCTAACAGTCCAACTGAAGCATTAGGCGTTGTCATATAGCACCTGTTAAAATCTAAGATCGTAGAATATGAAATCTATACGCTTGTGTTTCAAATAATTTTTTGAATGTACACAAAATGGTATACAAGGCTAAAAGCAATCTACATGCCAGTTTCACGCTTGCTATACAGAGGAGATGTATAAATTTGGTTCCGATTTCAAAATGTAAAAAGCCGCATAACAAGATGCAGCTTTTTTATTTAATGGTAAATATTTTAACAGATTCTAATAAAAACTTGGACACAACCCGATAAAAAAAGCTAAATCCTGTGACATTTTACCTGAGAACTTAATTATTCGCTTCGGTAGGTCGCTAATCGAGAATGCTTCACATAATTTGGATTGTGTTGAATCGAATTTAGGCTATGTTCTGCATCGTTCACAATCTTCATCAGCTCTTGTCTTTTTTTGTTCTGCGAATCAACATAAACCGCATAACCCAAAATAAAAACAGAACAGAGAATAAGTATTGAAAGTACTATCTTCATTATTATTATCTCTAATGTATGCTTTTCTTAAATACTAACAAATGTGTACAAAAATGTATATCAATTAACACTTTTAAATCAAAAACAAATGTAATGTCACAATAATTTTTTCCGATAAAAGCTGAATTTGAACATTTTTTACACACTTAAATATTAGAATAATAAAGTATTTTAATCAACAACTTTTGCATAAATTCAATTAGATAATTTTAATATTTTACCAATTGATTAATTAATATTTATTAAATCAGTAATAAATTAAGCTTAAATAGTACCTTTATCGCTTAAAGGTACTATTTGATATTGCTAAAAATCGCTTTTAGAACTGATAGTTAACTCTTACTAAGAAGTTACGTGGTGTTCCAGGCATAGAGTCCGAACGCCAATATTCTTTGTTGGTTAAATTATTCACGGCAAGCGTAATATTCCAAGGATTTGCACTATAACCAATCGCAGCATCAAGTCGTGTAAAACCTTTTAAATCAGTGGATGTACTATTGAGATTACCATTTGGATAAACTTTTGCATCACCCACATATGTAGCACCTAGCTCAGTATAGATTTGATCTGTCGGCAAATATCGAATAAACAAATTTCCTGATGGATGGAAAACAGGGTCAATAAATTAGCTCGTCGTTTATTGCCAAAAGCTTATGCGGAAATTGATACAAATACTCAATTTGATAGGAAAAATCTGCGTCTAGGTATCGAAGTTACTTTATAAAAATGATTAAACATTAAATTAAAACCGAACGCTTCGTTCGGTTTTAATTATTATTCGGAAATAAATCAATGCGGACTAGATTTTGATAAAAGGTTTAGAATCAACACACCACACATAATTAATGCTATGCCGATAATTCCCCATAGATCCAATTTTTGATCATAGAAAAACCAAGCAAAGGTCGTGATCAATACAATTCCTACCCCAGACCATATCGCATAAGCAATACCAACTGGAATTGTTTTCAGGGTCAAAGATAAGCAATAAAATGCAATGATGTAACCTAAAATCACAATGATCGAAGCAAATGGCTTTGTAAATCCTTCGCTACTTTTCAGTGCAGATGTCGCAATCACTTCTGCTGTGATCGCTACAAATAAAAATATCCAACTTTTCACTTACCACACCTGCTCTATCCAAACAAACATTTCACATCTATTAATTCAATCATAAAAAAACACCCTTTAATAAAAAGGGTGTTTTCTAGTTCTAAGATCAAGAATCTATTAATAATATTTAAGCAGATTTCTTCGCCATATTATTTTTACGAATCGTAATCATCACCAACTGAACTGCTGCAGGAGTGACACCTGGGATACGGCTTGCTTGCGCTAAAGTTTCAGGGCGAACTGTTTTAAGCTTTTGAGTGATCTCGCGAGATAAACCTGAAACACCATCATATTCAAAGTCAGCTGGAATCTTCGTTTCTTCAAGGCGTTTCATCTGAGCAACATCATCATGTTGACGGTTGATATAACCTTCATATTTCACAGCAATTTCAATTTGCTCACCGACCTGTTCAGAAACCTCTGAGCCTGTAAGTTCAGCAATTTGACCAAAATTAATATTTGGACGTTTCAATAAATCAATCGCGCTGCACTCTTTGCTTAGGTCCGCACCAGTCATTTCAACAAACTTTTTACCCATCGGGTTATTCGGTGCTGCCCATAAGTGTTGTAAACGTGATGTCTCGCGTTCAACAGCTTCCATTTTTTCGCTATATGCAGCCCAACGTTCGTCATCAACCAAACCAAGTTCACGACCAATTGGAGTTAAACGTTGATCTGCATTATCTTCACGAAGCATCAAACGATATTCTGCACGTGAGGTAAACATGCGATATGGTTCTTTAGTCCCTAATGTAATCAGGTCATCTACAAGTACGCCCATATATGCTTGATCACGTTTTGGTGTCCACTCTTCTTGTTCCCAAGCACGACGTGCTGCATTCAAACCAGCAAGTAAACCTTGAGCACCTGCTTCTTCATAACCAGTGGTACCATTAATCTGACCAGCAAAATACAAGTTTTGAATTGCTTTAGTTTCAAGCGTAAATTTCAATGCTTGCGGGTTGAAATAGTCATATTCAATTGCATAACCTGGACGCAAGATATGAGCATTTTCCATACCGCGAATCGAACGCACTAGATTGAACTGAACGTCAAATGGCAATGAAGTTGAGATGCCATTTGGATAAAGCTCATGCGTATCTAAACCTTCAGGCTCTAGAAATACCTGATGCGAATCTTTATCAGCAAAACGATGAATTTTATCTTCAATCGAAGGACAGTAACGAGGACCAACCCCTTCAATCACACCTGTATACATAGGTGAACGATCTAAACCACCACGAATAATTTCATGTGTTTTTTCACTGGTATGAGTGATGTAGCAGTTCACTTGTTCAGGGTGCATCGATACATCACCCATAAATGACATCACTGGAGATGGGAAATCACCTGGTTGTGGTGTCATCACAGAGAAATCAACGGTACGCGCGTCAATACGCGGTGGTGTACCCGTTTTTAAACGACCTACTGGAAGTTTTAACTCACGTAAACGATGCGCCAAAGCAATCGAAGGAGGATCACCTGCACGACCACCGCTCGAATTTTGCAACCCGATATGAATGACACCCCCTAAGAAAGTACCCGTGGTGAGTACAACGGTTTTGGTATCAAAACGAATACCCATTTGGGTCACAACACCTTTAACGGTATCGCCTTCAACAATTAAATCATCAGCAGCTTGTTGGAAAATATCCAAGTTCGCTTGGTTTTCTAAAGTATGACGAATGGCAGCTTTATAACGGACACGGTCTGCTTGAGCACGCGTCGCACGCACAGCAGCACCTTTGCGCGAGTTTAAAATACGGAATTGAATACCGCCCTTATCAGCAGCAAGCGCCATTGCACCGCCAAGCGCATCTATCTCACGAACTAAGTGCGATTTACCAATACCACCAATCGCTGGGTTACAGCTCATCTGCCCCAAAGTCTCAATATTATGCGTCAACAATAATGTTTGTCTTCCCATACGAGCCGCCGCAAGCGCAGCTTCCGTACCAGCGTGACCGCCACCAATTACGATAACGTCGTAAACTTTAGGATAGTGCATAGTGGTAATGTGTATTTAAAAAATGACAGAGTATTATACAGAAGTTTTCTATTAAGTTGACAAAATCCGTCAATATTCTTGTAATCCCTATCTGCTTAGCTTGATTTAAATATATACAAAATAAAACTTAATGTTGCACTTTTCATGCATTGTTAACACATGGACTTATAACTATTAACCTGATATCCACTGTTCCGATTCAAAAAATTCTTATCATTATTAGTGCATAACAAATACTTTAGGAAAATGATATGAACACTAAGCTTTTATTTTCGACGCTTATTTGTAGCCTGTGTTTTGCTGTAACAGCACAAACCAACGCAAAAACCACAGTTGATGCACAAACTCAAAAGTATCAACAAGTATGTAAGGGCAAAAAACAAGGTGATATGATTTCATTTGCCTACAAAGGTGTTGTCTTTAATGGTACATGTGAGCCAAATGAAGCTGGTAAATTAGCATTCCAACCTCCAATGCCTGCAAATAATGCAACGCCTGAAACTCAAACTAAGATTTCAGAAACACAATCAGAGCCTCGACCAGTGAGTGCGCCTGTTCAGCCTATGGAAATAACACCTCCTCCAATGGAACAATCAGCTCCACATATTGAACAAACAGCTCCATAAGAAATTGGACACCTATATATAGTTATATAAGGATGCTGTTCAGCATCCTTATTTTTTGTTCAGGCTATATCAAAAGAATTATGTTTGAAAAAACATCTTAAAATTGTAATCAGTCTATTTTATAATCCCTCTGTATGGTCTGAATCTATTACAATAACCAAAATACATTAACTTAGGTTTTCCTGTGAACTGGCTACAAATTCATATTACTGTCGATCAAAAACAAGTTGAACTAACTGAAACTTTGCTCCTTTCTTTGGGTGCTGTCAGCGTTACGCTAGATGATGCCGAAGATCAAGCACTGCTTGAGCCATTACCAGGTGAAACCCCTCTTTGGAATAAAGTCATTGTAACGGGCATTTATCAACAAGAAGAAGATGCTCCAATTGATGTTGATACTTTAGAAGCTTTTTTAAAAGCACAACTCCCTGATGTTCCAATGCGCCATGAGTATTTAGAAAACCAAGTTTGGGAACGCGCATGGATGGATTATTACGAACCAATTCAAATTGGTGAAAAATATTGGATCGTACCAGAATGGTTAGAGCCACCTGAAGCAGATGCAACCAACATTAAACTTGATCCAGGCTTAGCATTCGGTACAGGTAACCATGCCAGTACATTCCTATGCTTACAATGGCTAGGTAAGACTGATGTAAAAGATAAAATCGTGATCGATTACGGCTGTGGGTCAGGCATCTTGGGTGTTGCTGCCCTTCTATTAGGTGCTAAAAAAGTATATGCCACAGACATTGATCCACAGGCTGTTCTAGCAACAAAACAAAATGCAGAGTTGAATGGTGTACTTGAGCGTCTGTACGTTGGCTTACCAGAAGAATTCAATAACGAGTTTAAAGGTCAACAATCGGACATACTAGTTGCAAATATTCTAGCTGCACCTCTAATGGCTTTAGCGCCTGAATTCTCAACTTTAATTAAAAATGAGGGAGAGTTCGCACTTGCTGGTGTAATCGAAGAGCAAGTTGCTGATGTTTCTAGTGTTTACTCTGAGTTTTTTGATATATTAGAGATCGAAAAGCGCGAAGAGAACTGGTGTCGCATTTCAGGAAAACGCAAAACAACAATTTGAGAATATTGTTCCTCATGAGTGAAAAACAAACCCGCTGCCCTAAATGCTCAACCGTGTATAAAGTGACCCCTTCACAACTCAGTGTTGCTCAGGGCATGGTTTGTTGTCCTAAGTGCGTTATTAACTTTAATGCTCTGACCAATCTTTTAAATACAGAGACAAACGAAACGATTCCTACACAAACCAATCGTTCGCTATTCTCCTCTATTCAACCTGATAGCAGCTTTGCTGAAAAGCAAATGCAAATTTTAAGTATTTTCGATCAAAAAATTGAAAACTCAAATATCGATCTTTTGACCTATCTAAACAATTTAAATTATTTTAATACTGAGCCTGTCACGGCTTTACCAAATTTAAATTTATCCGAAGATGCTTTATTGGTTGATCATGAACCAACATCGAAACAACACGGGTGGCTATATTACAGTCTTTGGGGGATCGGTAATATTGTCCTCATTTTGGTTTTCGCTTTTCAAATCTTATGGTTTAACCCAAAGCTTATGCATGAAAGCCCTGCTTTAAACCGTATCTTTAACTATGCATGTGGTGTTTTGACTTGCAAAACACTAGATGAACAATACAAATATCTAAGTTTTGAGAAAGTTAAAGTTAAACGCTACAGTAAAAACGAAACAATGTTTTCGGGTGTGCTGATCAATCATCATAAAGATAGTGTCTTGATTCCTTCGATTAGACTCATCCTTAAAGACAAAGGTAAGACCGTTACGGATATCACACTCAAACCCCAAGACTATTTAGTAGACAGTCTAAAACCGATTCAACGCATCCCTTCAAACAGCCCATTTAAATTCGAATTTACCGTTGAACAAAGTAAAAATAGCTTCGACAACTATAGTTTAGAAATTGTACAGCCCTAAAAGCATAAAAAAGTGACAAAAAAATAAAAAAAAGTGCAGTTAATTTGCTCACTTTTTCGCAGACAGTGGTATGATACGCGCCACGAATGCTTTGACCTACTTACTCCTCGTTATTTATAAACAATAAAATCGTTAAACGAACTGTGCTTTAATACTATAAGCGCATTGTTGGTTTTTTTGTTTTTGAAAGTAGGCTGTAACAAATATTTAACTATTGTTACGCTTATTTTTTACACAATTCGAGGATTTGTGGCAAGCTAATAGTCCTTTTGTTTTAGAGTCACTGTTTTAGGATCTAAAACAGGGCTCAGTAATTTAGACCACATTTATATATCACTTTACCCAAGTGATATTTGATTTTTCGGATTAACACGCATGAATAGCAAATCTCCTATTTTTACGGCTCAATCTGATGTCGCTCTTCGCATCCATGTAGATCGCGCAGTTCGTCATTATTTTGCACAGTTGCAAGGTGAGCAACCATCTCAAGTATATGACATGGTTTTAGCAGAAATGGAGAAACCTCTTTTATCTGTGGTCTTAGAATATACTCGTGGCAATCAAACTCGTGCTGCCGAGATTTTAGGCCTTAACCGTGGTACTTTGCGTAAAAAGTTAAAAGCTCACGGTTTAATGAGTGAATAATTGATAAAATGCTCACGTTCTCGTGGGCATTTTTTTATGCTTAATTGTTTTAATCTGTAGACTTCAAACTGTTGACCAAAATCATGACTATCAAACGTGCTTTAATCTCTGTTTCCGACAAAACTGGAATCGTTGAATTCGCTCAAAACCTTGCTGCTCTAGGGGTAGAGATCTTATCTACTGGCGGTACTTATAAGTTGCTGAAAGACAACAACATCGCTGTCGTAGAAGTTTCTGAGCATACAGGTTTCCCTGAAATGATGGATGGTCGTGTAAAAACACTACATCCTAAAATTCATGGTGGTATTTTAGCTCGTCGTGGTCTGGACGAAGCTGTAATGCAAGAACACAACATCGATCCGATTGATTTGGTGATTGTAAACCTTTATCCATTTGCAGCTACAGTTGCAAAACCAAACTGCTCTCTTGCAGATGCGATTGAAAATATCGATATCGGCGGTCCAACTATGGTTCGCGCCGCTGCGAAAAACCATGCCTCAGTTGGTATCATTGTGAATGCATCTGACTATGATGCTGTAATAGCAGAGTTAAAGACAAATGGAGCTCTTTCTTACGAGACTCGTTTTGATTTAGCAGTTAAAGCATTTGAACATACTGCTCAATATGATGGCATGATCGCATCTTATTTAGGAGCACGTGTTGGTAAAGCTGAGGGTGAAGCAGATTTATTCCCTCGCACGTTCAATACGCAGTTAAATAAAGCACAAGATTTACGTTATGGTGAAAATCCACACCAAAATGCAGCGTTCTATGTTGAAGCAAATGCTAAAGAAGCATCAGTTTCAACTGCAAAGCAATTACAAGGTAAAGAACTTTCTTATAACAACATCGCTGATACTGATGCTGCACTTGAATGTGTAAAATCATTTGCAAAACCAGCTTGTGTCATCGTTAAACATGCAAACCCATGTGGTGTTGCTGTTTCTTTAGATGGCATTAAGGCAGCTTATGATCTTGCATATGCTACAGATCCAGAATCAGCATTCGGTGGCATCATCGCATTTAACCGTGAATTAGATGTAGAGACTGCTCAAGCGATTGTTGATCGTCAGTTTGTTGAAGTGATTATTGCTCCAAGCATTGCAGAAGGTGTACTTGAAGTCACTGGTGCGAAGAAAAATGTCCGTGTCATGGTTTGCGGTGAGCTTCCAGCGATTGATGCACGTGCGCCGCAACTTGATTATAAACGTGTCAATGGTGGTTTGTTAGTTCAAGATCAAGACTTAGGCATGATCACTAAAGATGATCTTAAAGTTGTGACTAAACGAGCGCCAACTGAACAAGAAATTGATGACATGATTTTTGCTTGGAAAGTTGCAAAATATGTGAAATCAAACGCAATTGTTTATGCCAAAAACCGTCAAACCATTGGTGTAGGTGCAGGTCAAATGAGCCGCGTGAACTCTGCTCGTATTGCTGCGATCAAAGCTGAACATGCTGGTTTAGTGGTCGAAGGTGCAGTTATGGCATCAGATGCATTCTTCCCATTCCGTGATGGTATTGATAACGCTGCAAAAGCAGGTATCAAATGTATCATCCAACCAGGCGGTTCTATGCGCGACGAAGAAACGATTGCTGCAGCAGATGAAGCTGGTATTGCAATGGTCTTCACTGGTATGCGCCACTTCCGTCACTAATAGATTTAAAAAATCCCTCTTGCGATGTTTTAGTTGCATCTCAAGGGGGAATTTTCTATTTTTAGTGGATGTACTTGAGATACTTAAAAAGGAAATAAATTAATAATGAATATTTTAGTTTTGGGTAGCGGTGGCCGTGAACATGCACTTGCATGGAAAATCGCACAAGATGCACAAGTGACTAAAGTTTTTGTTGCGCCAGGCAATGCTGGTACTGCAACTGAAGACAAATGTGAAAACGTTGAACTTGATATTTTAGATAATCCAGCAATTATTGCTTTTGCCAAAGCAAATGATGTTGCTTTAGTGATCGTAGGACCTGAAGCTCCATTAGTAAACGGTGTTGTGGATGCAGCACGCGAAGCTGGTCTAAAAATTTGGGGTCCAACTCAATACGCAGCTCAGCTTGAAGGTTCAAAAGCATTCGCTAAACATTTCTTAAAACGTCATAACATTCCAACTGCTTTTTATGATGTATTTACTGAAGTGGATGCTGCTAAGGCTTATGTCGAGCAGAATGGCGCCCCTATTGTAATTAAAGCTGATGGTTTAGCCGCTGGTAAAGGCGTTATCGTTGCGATGACAAACCAAGAAGCATTTGATGCCATTGATGATATGTTAGCGGGCAACAAATTCGGTGATGCTGGATCACGTGTTGTGATTGAACAATTCCTCGAAGGTGAAGAAGCAAGCTTCATTTGCATGATCGACGGTAAAAACATTTTACCGATGGCAACTTCACAAGACCATAAGCGTATTTTTGAAGGTGACCAAGGTCCAAATACGGGTGGTATGGGTGCGTACTCTCCTGCTCCAGTTGTTACACCGGAAGTATTTGAACGCGTAATGAACGAAGTTATGCGTCCTACTGTTGATGGTATGGCAGCAGATGGTCATGTTTATACTGGTTTCTTGTATGCTGGTTTAATGATTGATGAACAAGGTCAACCACGTGTGATCGAGTTTAACTGTCGTTTTGGTGATCCTGAAACTCAACCGATCATGATGCGTTTAAAATCATCTTTAGTTGATTTAGTAGAAGCTGGTATTGCTGGTAACTTGCCAAGTGAAGCCGAATGGGATGATCGCAAATCAATCGGCATTGTACTTGCAGCTGAAGGATATCCTGAAACTGTACGCAAAGGTGATGTGATATCAGGTATTGGTCAATCTCCAGAAGATACAAAAATTTTCCATGCAGGTACTGCAACGACTGAAGATGGTCATGTGATTACTGCAGGCGGTCGCGTGCTTTGCGTGACTGCGCTTGGAGACACCGTTCTAGAAGCTCAAATCAATGCACTAGAAGTATGTGGTCAAGTGACATTTACAGGTATGCAGTATCGTAGTGATATTGGTTATCGCGCAATTGCACGTGAAAAAGCAGAATAAGCTTTGGTTAATTAACAAAAGCCTTCTTCGGAAGGCTTTTTTATTCTTTAATGAGCATAAAAATCATTTCCTTATTCATTATTTAAATATTAAATTCAGAAAAATATATATCACTAATTCAATAAAATCTGACATTTCCACCATTAGAAAAAACTATAAAAGTATCATTTATTTACTTTTACCAAAATTAAACTATTTTTCTAATAATCATATATTTATACCCATAAGTAGAAAATAGAACACTATAACAGAACCCAAATTATTGTTATGATTGCCAAAATTTTCGGCGAGTACTTTTAGTTATATGCATATTTTTTTATATATGAATAAGAATATGAAATTTAACTCGAAAAGTATCAGCTAATCTCGATTTGATATGAAAATTATTGAACTAATGTGCTTAAGTCAAATTCTTAAGATCAACGTTCTTAATTTTCTGTTGTTGCAAATAATTCGATCAGTCGCCTGTTCATAACACTAAATTTTGAACCGACTCACCTCTTTGTAACAAGAACCCTATAGCTCTTAAGTAATGCATTAGCGGATTATTTACTAAGCATTATTCCGATTAGGATTTACACATGAAAAAGCTAATTAGTCTTTTTTTAAGTGTGTCTGTGTTATTACTTGCAGCGTGCAGTAAACAACCTGACACCAAAGCAGAACAAAAAAATGAAGCGGGTGGATTACAAACCGTTGTAATGGCATCAACAGGTTCAGATGCTGATATTTGGCGTTTTATTGCGACCTTGCCAGAAACTAAAGCTGCTGGTATCAAGCTTGAAGTGAAAAACTTTACAGACTATGTAGCAATGAATACAGCTGTAGCAAATAAAGAAGTTGATGTGAATGCATTCCAATCATATGCTTACCTTGTTGCTTTCAATGCTTCAAATCAAGATAAGATTGCACCAGTTTCAACGACGTACTTAGAGCCTATGGGCATCTACTCAAGCAAAGTCAAAAAGGTCGAAGAGTTTGCTGAAGGTGCTTCTATCGCGATTCCAAACGATGCAGCAAACGAAGCTCGTGCGTTATTGTTATTACAAAGTGCTGGTTTGATCAAATTAAAAGCTGACTTTGATCCAGCAAAAGGCACACCAAGCGATATTATCGAAAATACGAAAAAACTCGATATTAAACCAATTCAAATGGCAACTGCTGTACGTGTTAAAGATGAAGTTGATGCGATTGTATTGGGGAATACCCTTGCAATGGAAGGCGGCTTGAATGTTCTAAAAGATTCTATCTTTTATGAACCAATTGACCAAAGCACGAAGCTGAATGTCAACATTTTAGCTGTAGCTGATTCAAGAAAAAATGATCCCGTATTACAAAAGCTTGGAACTCTTTATCACACTGAAGCGGTGAAAAAATATGTTCAAGAACATTTTGCTGGTACGAAAGTTGACGTGAATAAACCTGTTAGTTATCTCACAGAAACAAATTCGTAATATAATCTGTATAGGAAACAGGCAAATCACTTTGCCTGTTTTTTTCATTTTTGCTTAGTATTGACGATATGATCCAATTTAAAAATATTTCAAAGCATTACCAGCTAAAAGGTCAAACGATCAACGCTCTGGATCAAATTAATTTAGAGATTCCAGAAGGCAGTATATTTGGCATTATTGGGTATAGCGGTGCGGGGAAAAGTACGCTAATACGTTTGATTAATCTGCTTGAACGCCCTACTCAAGGTCAAGTCATTATCAATCAGACTGATTTTACGGCTTTAGATGCCCGTAGCCTTCGTCAAGAACGTGCAAATATTGGCATGATCTTCCAGCATTTCAATTTATTACAGACCAAGACGGTATCTGAAAATATCGAGATGCCGCTAAAATTACTGGGTCATAGCAAAGTTGAACGTGAAAAGCGTTTGAATGAGCTGTTAGACTTTATTGATCTAAAACATAAGAAAGATGCATATCCAGATGAGTTGTCTGGCGGTCAAAAGCAACGCGTGGGTATTGCACGTGCACTGGCCAATCATCCTAAAATCCTGCTTTGTGATGAGGCAACTTCCGCTCTAGATCCTCAAACCACAAAATCTGTGCTAGCATTATTAAAGAAGATTAATAAAGAGCAGAATATTACGATTGTTATGGTGACCCATGAAATGGATGTAATTGAATCTGTTTGCGATTATGTTGCGGTCATGGAAGCGGGCAAAGTGATTGAAACTGGTCCAACTTTAGATATTTTCAGTCAGCCTCAACATCCCACAACCAAAACCTTTATTCAAACTGTTTTACAACAGCAATTGCCGATTAATATTTTAGATAATTTAGAACACCAAAATCACAATAGTATCTATAGCTTGCAATTTCTCGGCACGTCAGCCCAAGAAACTGTTATTCAAGCCGTCATTAAAAAATTTGATATCAGCTTAAATATTCTTTTTGCAAACATGACTGAAATTAATGGCACTGTAATCGGACAAATGTTTATTCAACTTTTGGGCGATCAACTCATCATTCAGGAAGCAATCAAATTTCTTGAGGGTCAAGGTGTAAAAGTTGAGCAATCAGGAGTCAGTCAATGAGAGATTTAATTGTACAGTGGCTCACTGAAGTGACAGCTCCTTTTTGGAAAAGTGCTTTAACAATCGACCAGTTTGTTACAGCATTACAAGAAACATTTCAAATGGTTTTCTTCGCTTTATTGTTCGGCTGCATTTGGGGATTCATTCAAGGCATAACTTTAGTTGTTACGCGTACAGGTGGTATTTTACAGAATAAAGCAATTTACTATGCCATAAACCCCATCGTAAACGCACTCCGCTCTTTGCCCTTTATTATATTACTGATTGCTGTTATCCCGTTGACTAAACTGTTAGTCGGTACATCAATTGGGACATGGGCTGCGATTGTGCCTCTAACGATTTATGTAGGACCATATTTAGGTCGTCTCATCGAAACATCTTTACTTGAAGTTAACGAAGGGATTGTTGAATCTGCACAAGCAATGGGAGCTTCGCCTTGGCAAATTATTTTCAAGTTTATCATTCCTGAAGCACGTAGCTCCCTTATCCTTAACTTAACCACTGGCACAATTTCTTTAATTGGCGCAACGGCGATGGCAGGTGCAGTTGGTGCGGGCGGTATTGGTGATTTAGCGATTTCATACGGTTATCAACGCTTTGATACTAGTGTGGTCATCTTAACCGTGATCGTGCTATTGCTTTTAGTTCAATTCGTTCAGTCTTTTGGTGACTGGTTAGCTAAACTTCGATAAGTTAAAACATCAAAAAACTCTCAAAATGATCTTAGTTTATTTTGAGAGTTTTTTATTTACATAGGATAGTAAATCTCATTTGCAGCCTTGAAGGTATTTACATGTAATGGTACCAAATCCTCTAATTGTTGATATCCACCAGCCAAAACAAACAAAATTGGGATTTTCATTTTTTTTGCCATATCAAAAACCAAATAGTCTCGAGCATATAACAATTCTGTCGTAAACCATTTAGACCCATACTTATCATGCTGATGGCAATCCATCCCTGCTTGATAAATAATTAAGTCTGCTTCCCAACGAGAAGCGTATTGAAATGCCTCAAATACGGCTTCTCGATATAAATCAAAATTTCCATTTTTTGGATGAATATAGCGCGTCAGACTACGCTCACCAGCTTTACAACCGAATCGAATCCCAAAAATTCCAAAATTCACAAGATTACTCAGGCGGTTAGTGAAAATGGCAGTACCATCACCACCGTGTTGGTCACAATCCAAAATAAAAATGCGCTTTTCTGGATATTGTTTTGCCACCAATGCTAGGCCATTAAAAGTACAATATGCAGCACCAGACTCATAACTAGCATGATGAAAACCTTGGGCAATATTGGCTGCCACACCCTCTTTAAAAGCGATCTCAGCAGCAACCAACTGTCCTGCTTGTACTGACAAAATTGCATCACGCAATTGTTCATTCCACGGTTTAAATCCTTGGATAGTTGCGAAAGAACTTTCACCTGTTACAAAGGCGTCAACAAACTGAGGGTTGTGTAACTTTTTTAAAATCTGAACATCTATTATTCCAGGATCAACAAATTCTACCATTTGTTGGTGGTGCAAGACCTCCGCCACAGCTGAAAGCTTCTCCATACTGTTGGTATGTGTCTTTGCGTAATATCGAGGTGAATAACAAGCTTTTAGCATGGATGCTCTACGCATAACTGATCTCGAGCAATTTCCATCAATTGACTCAATTCAGTTGAATCAGGTCTAAATAGCCCATTATCGACTTGTTGCTTGAAATGATAACCAAAAGCACGCGCTCGATTTTGAGGAGATACAGCTAATGTCGTCAGTCTTAAAAACCAAAAACCATTCATCTGAGAAATCGGAATCACATAACCTTTATATTGTTTATTATTTGATTTTTCTAAGTTCTCTATCTCATATTGCGCAGAAAACAGACTCCCTGCTGGTAACCGTACACCATTCATGATCAAAGGAACTAAACTGATACAGGAATGATTATCACCCATATTCATTTTTTCCATCATTATCGGTTGATCATGTTCATCTACAAAAATATTTATCTCGCCTTGTCTAAGAAGTCGATGATGTGCAATTCTTAAAAAGAACTTCTCAGCCATAGGACAGGAACCTACTTTAGGCTTCTCGGTCAGCGCAAGACATTCGATCATATCTAAGACTGTTGAATCTTGTGGAAGAATAATATCTGCAAGTAACTGACATATCAGTATACTTTCTTCTAACTCTGCATATTGATGTAGTGTTCTTAATTTCGATTGAAAATCATATTCTTGTTGTAGGTTTTGGGTAAATGTTTCTTGGGGATTCAAACGAGTTAAACTCTCAATCACTTGTGGATTTTGATCCAAATTGCGCCATGTAGATAACTCCAAACCATATGACGAAGATTGATTTAAAATATTTCTTAGTGCTTTGGTATCGTAGTCATCAAAAATGCGTAAGTCTTGAAAGCCAATTAAATCACGTGGTTGTGAAACAAACTCCGCTATTACCCGTGTGGCTTGTGTATAACCACATCCCCGTCTTTCAGTTTGATGGCTGAAATGTTCATTCAACATTTCAGTGAGTTTTGCTGATAAGGGATGCAAATATTTTTTAAAAATAGTGACAACTTCATGATCAACTAATTCAGACATAATCCCTCCTCATTCTTCTTATATCCCACAAGCACCACTTCATCCCTTTCATTTATTCATAATTATTTATTTAGATATATCAGCTCGAGTTTATTATTCAAATATCGAGTTTCCGTTCTTTGTCAAAGCCCCATAAAAATCATGATCTTATAAAGACTTCTGATCTCATATTCATGCAATTTACTACACTTGTCAACCTTAAATACAACCCTAGATTAGATAGGTCATATAATGACGTGAAAGGTCAATAAGTCACTTGATAAGCTGTTCATGCTTTTGCACTTGTCACAATTTGGACTTACACTGTTAAGTAATGATTTTCTGATTGATCTACAAAAGTTATTTTAATAACTGTTTTAGGGATAGTTTATGCAATACAAAATCCACGTTATCGATGTTAAAAACAACCTAAAAAATTACATTTGGTTGTTAGAAGACACACGTACAAATGAAGTGATTGTTGTAGATCCAACAGAAGCGAAACTAGTCACGGATTTTTGTGAAACACATCAATTACACCTTAAACAAATTTGGCTGACGCATTGGCATCCTGATCATACAAATGGCGTAGAAGGCTTGTTGGCTGAGCAAAACATTCTGGTTTATGGTCCGCGTGATGAGCTCAGTAAAATTCCCTATCTTTCAAACCCTTTACAGCATGATTATCATTTTTTCTTTAATGATTTAAAAATTGAAGTGATTGCAACTCCTGGGCATACGTTAGGTCATATCACTTATTTTATTGAAGAAATAGATTCTTTGTTTTGTGGAGATACTTTGTTTGCAATGGGATGCGGTCGCTTATTTGAAGGTACTGCTGAGCAAATGTATCATTCATTGAATAGATTAGCAGCTTTGCCTATTCAGACAAAAGTATATTGTACTCATGAATATACACTTTCGAATGCTGAATTTGCGTTAACCATAGAACCTCATAATATTGCTCTTCAAGAACGTTTCGAGCAAGTAAAAATGCTAAGAGAATCAGATCAAATCACTCTACCCTCTACGATAGAACTTGAGCTAGAAACTAATCCATTTTTACGCACAGAAAATGCTGAAGAGTTTGCCCGCATTCGTAGTCTGAAAGATCAATTTTAAAATTTTAGGTTAATCAATAATTTCATTTTCCAACCTAGCCATATTGTGGAAAATGAAATTATTTTTTACATATATTTTCCCAGATTTATTGCTTTTCAGCTTATCGAATATCACTTAAATTTTTTAATTTTTCAATATAATACAATTATTTATTTTTTAATTCTCGAAAATTAGTATTAAAAATTTACTCTAGTTTTACATTATTTACATCTAGAAAAATAAATATATGCAATCCCCCTTTAAAAAAAATTCATCAACCCCTATTAATGAATAATGATTCACAAGGAGTACTGGTTATGAAAAACAGAGTTGTTAAAGCAAAAAATTTATTGGCTTTCCGTATTTGGTTAGAAAAATTAGGTTATTCGGTGAAAAATTTAGCAGACAATCGCGGGTTCACTTTCAGTTTTAAAAAAGAATACGGCTTGGTTACAGGTGACTTATCTGGAAATGCTTTAGCAATGCAACTCG
>Ga0154420_1092_pt1 | contig 46901 bp, 40 predicted proteins | sample RifGroC1_FD_115924 | JGI IMG/M metagenome (GOLD analysis project Ga0154420, IMG submission 115924) | Acinetobacter sp. GWC1_38_13
TGCACCGACACTCACCATTTTGGTGGCTTCCAATACACCTGTGGCTAAAACAGAATCTTCAATATCACCACGCGAAACTTCAGCACTAATATATTGTGGAACTTCAGCTTTAGGTTTAAAGAACATCCAACCTAGTGCTGCTATGATCAATACACCGAGAGCGATCAATATTATTTTGCGAGGTTGAATTTTTTTAGAGCTTGTTTTTGGCATGGTCACGAGGTCAAAATGAAGAAAATAAACTTAGTATAAAAGTGAAATAAGGATAAAGCGTGGATATTTTTAATTTATAATGAGAATTATTTACTATTTGGCTGTGATGCTATGTCGTGGAAATGTCATATATTATTTGAATACCATGTGCAGCACTCATGGCAAGAGCGATTCCACCTGTTTTGGGTAAAGCATAATCACGAGGATTAATACGAATCAGAGAGGGCGCAAATCGTTCACTGAAATAGCGTACTGTTGGAATAGCTGTACCTGCACCAATCTCTATAACAAGTGGTTGTTTATATTGATTTATAAAGGATTCTAAACGATTTCGTTGCTGTGCTTGTCGCTGAGCAATCCACTCGTAGTCATCAAACATTAAGATATTAGGACGTGCCAAACCGCCACAATGTTTACAGTGAGGGAGGTCATCTAACCATTGGCAATTTAGATGGTCGATTTCAGGCGAGATGTCATCTGCTGACCAAATTTCTGAAGTACAACTAGCTAAGCATTGTAAATGATGAATTGAACCATGACATTCATAAATCTGCTTTGGACTAAAGCCTGCCTTTTGAAATTGCCCGTCGACGTTAGAAGTGAATATAAAGTAAGGTAGTGCTAATTTCTCTGCCAATTGATTGAGTAATTCAAAACCTATATGGGGTTGAGTCTTACGATAGAGTACTAAACGATGTCCGTAAAAGCCCCAAGCTAAACGTGGATGGCGATGAAAAGCGGCTGGATTGGCGATTTCTGTAAAATCAATTCGTTGTTTGCCTAGTTCAGGATAGGCTTGCCACATACCGTGATTACCACGAAAATCAGGTAGCCCAGAGTCAACACCCATACCAGCACCTGAGCTGATAATAAGAGCATCAGCACGCGAAAGTATATCTTTGATTTGTTCTTTCTGGATTGTGGTTAAATCCAATGACATAAAGTCATCCTTTTTTATTTATCTTTAAGAAAAGCTTGGAAATAAAGTTGTACCACACAGTTCACTGATTGCTTGAAGCATCAGATGTTCTGAGTTTTCTTTAGACATTCCTTTAATTGCAGCATCTATTGTTAATAAAAGTTCAGGCCATTTTAAAAACTGTCGAGGGTTTAAGCGGCGTAATGCTTGCTGATAAAGCGAAACTTTAGTTTTCCAAATCCCTAGTTGCAATGCATTCTGTGGCTGCTCAAAAAGTTGCATAAGTAGACGCATTTCTTTGCTGAGTGTCCATAAGATCAAACTATCTGGTTCGCCAGCAGCAAGGAGATACTGATAGATTTTAACGGATTGAGCTAAATTTCCTGTTAATAATGCATCACTTAAATCATAGGTGGTATAGCGTGATTGATCTTGTAAACACGCATAGAGTTGTTCAATCTGGATTTGTTTGATATCGGGAAAGGTATCTGCAACACGCATCAAACTGTTTTTGGCTGCCAGTAGGTTATGTTCATGATGCTGCATCAGCCATTGCCATGCATCATTATTCAATTGGATTCCGAGCTTGTCGGCTTCAATACTTAATATTCGTTGTCGGTCTTGCGGATAGGTTGCCGTTAAGGGAACTACAACACCATTTGCTTCAACCACCTGAAAGAAAGCGGACTTTAAACTACTGCTATCTTGTTTCGGTAATACGATAAGCAATAAGTTATGTTCATTGTGCTGAATATAACTTTTGAGCTGTTTTAGCCCATTGGCATCAGGTTTGATGTTGCCATGGACTTCAATTGCGAGTTGTTGAGAAAATAATGACAGGCTATTCAATGCATTAAAGACATTTTTCCAATCATTCACACTGCTAATATCATAGCGTTGACGTTCAACTTCTTGTTGTTGCCACGCTTTACGAAATGTATCGAGTAGATTTTGTTCAAGCAAAGGCTCTTGCCCATGGATGATCCATGCACCACGGGCTTCATTTACACGTTTTAAAGCTTGAACATAATCTAGTTTCATAAATCGCGATTACGACTGTGCTTTCGGTAAACGATTTGCTGCAATTTGACGCGTAATCTGTTGAGCCACATCATCAATTACAATCTTATTTAAATAAGCTTCTTGTTGATTGTCGGTGTTGACCGTTGCGACATCATATTGATAACTACGTGATGCAGTTAATGTGCGAGGTTCAGTAATTTTATTGCCTTGACGATCTTCAATTTGGAAAGTCACAGTTAGACGAAGCAAGACTTCAGTTAATTTTCCATTCAATAATTGACGGCGAGGCGTGTAGTCTAATATGCGCAGTACATAAGCATCGTTCGCATTGCTCAGTTGTACACCTGTTGCATTCAAGTAAATGCTCAGACGATTTTCAAGCTCATCGGTATTGTCAGGTAAAACAAGATTTAATTTGTTATATACCAAAGGCGTTGCCGTTGGATTACTTCCTTTCAAATGGAAACCGCAACTGGCTAAGCCTGCACTTAGGCCTAATGTTAAAACAATCGCAGCGAAACGTTGAGCTATATGCATGCTTTGTCCTTATGATCTTCCAGCAAATATGGAAGATTTAATCTTGATAATTTGACCACATTTTAGAATCAAAGCCCGTTGAATGACAGCGGGCTTTGATGAGGTTTTGTTTCGATAAAGTTCACTCTCTCGCTAGGAGAGGGAGTTTAAACAGAAAATTAAACCACTAAATTCACAAGTTTATTTGGTACAACAATTTCTTTCTTGGTTGGTCCAGTTAAGAATTGTTGAACTTCTGGTAAAGCTTTTGCTAAAGCCAATAAATCATCTTTTGAAATATCGACAGCGACATCTAACTTACCACGGAGCTTACCATTCACTTGTACAACAATCGTTTGTGTATTACGTGTTAATGCTGATTCATCCACTTGCGGGAAGGCAGCAGCTGTTAAGTCGATACCAAACTGAGTCAATAAAGTTTGACTGAGATGTGGTGCAAATGGAGCAAGCAAGGTTAACAATGTAGTAATTGCTTCGCGTGCTACAGCAGCATCATTATCATCTTTTGCTTCAAACTTGTTAGTTGCATTCAGCAACTCCATCAATGCTGCAATCGCAGTATTGAATGCATGGCGACGCTCGATGTCATCACCCACTTTTTGGATGGTTTCATGCGTTTTGCGACGTAAATCTTGTGCATCTTTAGACAAGTTCGCAGTATCAATCGTCGTTGTTTGGTTGCCTGTTTCCAAGAAACCAGCAGCTAAACGCCATACGCGTTTTAAGAAGCGGTTCGCACCTTCGACACCTGCATCTGACCATTCTAAAGATTGATCTGGTGGTGCAGCAAACATCATGAATACACGTGCTGTATCTGCACCGTACTGATCAATAATTGCTTGTGGGTCGATCCCGTTGTTTTTCGACTTAGACATTTTCTCTTGTCCGCCGATGATAACTTCTTGACCATCACCTGAGTATTTCGCAGAAAGAATACGACCTTTCTCATCACGTTCTAATTCGATGTCAGCAGGATTAAACCAAGTCTTCTTACCATTTTCAGCTTCACGATAGAAGGTATCAGCTAACACCATGCCTTGAGTAAGCAAGTTGGTAAATGGTTCGTTACCTTGTACTACACCTTCATCACGCATTAATTTGTGGAAGAAGCGTGCATAAAGTAAATGCAGAATTGCATGCTCAACACCACCGATGTATTGGTTTACAGGGAGCCAGTTTTGAGCAGCTTCTGGTTTTACCATACCACCTGTAAAGTCAGGAGATGCATAGCGCGCATAGTACCAAGATGATTCTACGAAAGTATCCAAGGTATCTGTTTCACGGCGTGCATCGCCACCACAGCAAGGACATTTGGTTTCATAGAATTCAGGCATTTTATTTAATGGGTTACCAGAACCATCTGGAACCACATCAGTTGGTAATACCACTGGCAATTGATCTTCTGGCACTGGGACTTGACCACAAGTGTTACAGTTAATCATTGGAATTGGACAACCCCAGTAACGTTGACGAGATACCCCCCAGTCACGTAAACGGAATTGAACTTTAGCATTTGCTAAACCTTGTGGTTCTAATTTTGCAAGGAAAGCATCAAACGCGGCTTGGAAATCTAAACCGTCGAACTCGCCTGAATTTACGAGTTTACCTTCTTTAGAGCCATACCATTCTTGCCATTCAGTTGCAGAGTAGTCGGCATCATCAGCAGCTTTAGCATCGATCACTTGTTTGATTGGTAAATTAAACTTGTTGGCAAATTCAAAATCACGTTCGTCGTGTGCTGGCACAGCCATCACAGCACCCGAACCGTATGACATTAATACGTAGTTTGCGATCCAGACAGGAAGCTCATCACCAGTTACAGGATGTTTTACGAATAAACCTGTTGCCATGCCTTTCTTTTCGGCAGTCGCTAAATCAGCTTCAGCCACTGATCCCATACGACATTCTTCGATAAATACAGCCAATTCAGGATTGTTTTCCGCTGCTTTAAGCGCAAGAGGGTGTTCTGCTGCAACAGCAACATAAGTCACACCCATTAAGGTATCAGCTCGTGTTGTGTAAACAGTTAAGCCATCTGCATAAATTTCTGTATTTGCAGATGGGAAAGTAATTTCCATTCCTGTAGAGCGGCCGATCCAATTGCGTTGCATGGTCAACACTTGTTGTGGCCAACCATCTTGCAAGGTGTCTAAATCATCTAATAATTCTTGTGCATAGTCTGTGATGCGGAAGTAATACATTGGAATATCACGTTTTTCTACCAATGCACCAGAACGCCATCCACGACCATTTTCAACTTGTTCGTTTGCTAAAACAGTTTGGTCAACTGGGTCCCAGTTTACTGTTGAGAGCTTACGATAAATCAAACCCTTTTTATAAAGCTGAACAAATAACCATTGTTCCCAGTGATAGTATTCTGGTGTACAGGTTGCAAATTCACGATCCCAGTCCACAGACAAACCCAATTTTTTTAATTGGTCACGCATATATGCGATATTTTCAAATGTCCATTTTGCTGGTGCAACTTGATGAGCGATCGCTGCATTTTCAGCAGGTAAACCAAACGCATCCCAACCCATTGGTTGTAATACCGTTTCGCCTTTTAGACGGTAAAAACGGCTGATCACGTCACCAATGGTGTAGTTACGCACATGCCCCATATGCAGTTTGCCACTTGGGTAAGGGAACATCGACAGGATATAGCGATGTTTGCCCTCTACAGTGTCTGCAACTTTAAAAACTTTGCGATTGTCCCAGTCTTGTTGAACTTGAGGCTCAATGGCACTTGCTTGATATTCGGAGTCAATGTGAGAAGTCGTCATAGGGATATGCGATACAACAAAAATTAAAGTTAAGATTGCCGCACAGCATAGCGCAAAATAGGGGCGAATGTCAGTTTTTAGAGCAAGATTTTATCTTCTGGCTATTGAGTATCAGTGGTTCTATTTCAGTGCTTTTATCGATTTGCTGTTCTTAAGTTGGTTAATTTCTCCGTCTTCTTTGATCAGCTACTTCACTTTTTCGTTTGGTGCACTAAATATTACTATGACTAGATGAAAGATGTTTTTCATAGGGAAATAAGATTAGTCGTTTTATAGACGAATTAAGGTGATGTCTTATTTCATCACCTTAATCGAATTTTATTATTTAAAGTTTTGGCTGAACTTTTACACCTGAATTCGAAGATACACTTGGTGCTTCTACTGTTGGAACAGGCTTAGAATTATCGGTAGGCATATTCGTAGTTGATGAATTGTTTTGTTGATTTATATCGCTTTGTGGCGTTTGAGTAGGTTGTGTTGTTGTACTAGTTGGATTGCTGGAACTGTAGTTGTGGCTACCATAAGTTGTGACTTTATCTAAACGTTTTGCACCTTTAGGAGGTGGAGTGGCTGTGTAATGAGTGGAGCCACTAGCGTCGACCCATTTGTAATATTGCTGTGCATGGTTTTGACTAGAACTTAGAAGCATAACTGTCGCTGCTAAAGTGTATAAGCTTGTTTTTAAATGATTTGATGTCATATTTGATCTCCCCAAGAGAATTTTGTCTACATTCGATCAAAGTGCTTTTATGCGTGAATAACAATGCCTATTTTTACTGAAAAAGAAAATAGTTATTTGATAAATGGAGTGGTACTACATTCAAAAAATGCGTGAATAGTGCTTAAAAAAGCAACAGCTAAAAAATATTCTTAAAAAACCTTTTCTTTGTTATTGACTTTGTATATGAAAGCAACAAAAATGCATGCTTTAGTTTTATATGCGTTTATTTGATCACCCTTCGGATAAATGTCATGGCTTGCAATGGACATTCTTTCTAGCCGAGAGAATGATTTTTTGAAATATGTTTATCCCAACATATTTTGATTCGAGATGTAATAACAGCTTATACGGCTGATGAGTCAGAAAATTTTTCCTATTGCAGCAAAAACGAGTAGAATACGCACACTTATAAAAAGTGCATAAAGTTAATGAATGAACACAGTTTATGTCTCCCATAAATTGTGCAAACACTAGGGTGAATCACGTTGGAACTTTTATCTGGTGGTGAAATGCTCGTTCGTGCGCTTGCGGACGAAGGCGTAGAGCATGTTTTTGGTTATCCAGGCGGCGCAGTTTTACATATCTATGACGCGCTATTTCAACAAGACAAAATTAATCATTACCTTGTACGTCATGAGCAAGCTGCTGGTCATATGGCAGATGCATACTCACGCGTAACGGGTAAAACAGGTGTAGTGCTCGTCACTTCAGGACCTGGTGCAACAAACACAGTTACTCCAATTGCAACGGCATATATGGACTCAATCCCAATGGTGATTTTGTCTGGTCAAGTTGCGACTCATTTAATTGGAGAAGATGCATTCCAAGAAACAGATATGGTTGGTATTTCTCGTCCAATCGTAAAACATAGTTTCCAAGTGCGTCATGCTAGTGAAATTCCAGCAATTATCAAAAAAGCATTCTATATCGCTTCATCTGGTCGTCCAGGTCCAGTTGTGGTTGATATTCCTAAAGATGCGACTAACCCAGCAGAGAAATTTGCTTACGAATATCCAGAAAAAGTGAAAATGCGCTCTTATCAACCGCCTTCACGTGGACATTCAGGTCAGATTCGTAAAGCAATTGATGAATTAATTACTGCTAAACGCCCAGTTATTTATACTGGTGGTGGTGTTGTTCAAGGTAATGCTTCTGAATTATTAACAGAACTTGCGCATTTACTTGGCTACCCAGTAACAAATACTTTAATGGGTTTAGGTGCTTTCCCTGGCGATGATCCACAATTTGTGGGTATGTTGGGTATGCATGGAACTTATGAAGCGAATATGACGATGCACAATGCAGATGTCATTTTGGCAATTGGTGCGCGTTTTGATGACCGTGTAACCAACAACCCAGCTAAGTTCTGTCAAAATGCTAAAGTCATTCATATTGATATTGACCCAGCAACAATTTCGAAGACGATTATGGCGCATATCCCGATTGTGGGTGCTGTTGAGCCTGTCCTTCAAGAAATGTTGGCTCAGTTGAAACAAATGAATGTGTCAAAGCCAAACCCAGAAGCTATTGCTGAATGGTGGTCACAAATCAATGAGTGGCGCAAAGTCCACGGTTTGAAATATGAAACACCAACTGATGGTTCAATGAAACCACAGCAAGTGGTTAAAGCTTTGTGCAAAGTTACAAATGGTGAAGCGATTATCACGTCTGACGTGGGTCAACATCAAATGTTTGGTGCTTTGTATTATAAATATAAGCGTCCACGTCAATGGATCAACTCTGGTGGTCTAGGTACCATGGGTGTTGGTTTACCATATGCGATGGCAGCTAAACTTGCTTTCCCAGATCAGCAAGTGGTTTGTATTACTGGTGAAGCATCGATTCAGATGTGTATCCAAGAGTTATCAACATGTAAGCAGTATGGCTTAAATGTGAAAATTCTTTGCTTAAATAACCAAGCTCTAGGCATGGTTAAACAATGGCAAGATATGAACTATGAAGGACGTCATTCAAGTTCATACGTTGACTCATTACCTGACTTTGCCAAATTAATGGAAGCTTACGGTCACGTTGGTATTCAAATTGACCACGCAGATGAGCTTGAATCTAAGCTTGCAGAAGCGATGGCGATTAATGATAAATGTGTGTTCATTAATGTCATGGTTGACCGTACCGAGCATGTTTATCCAATGCTTATTGCAGGCCAGTCGATGAAAGATATGTGGTTAGGTAAAGGGGAGCGCACGGCATGAGACACATTATCTCTGTACTTGTAGAAAATGAAGCAGGTGCGCTTTCTCGTTTGGTCGGTTTATTCTCTCAACGTGGTTACAACATCGAGACTTTAAACGTTGCTCCAACTGAAGATGAAACTTTATCTCGTTTGACGCTGACAACTTATGGTGATGATCACAAAATCGAGCAGATCACAAAACAACTGAATAAATTAGTTGAAGTGGTTAAGGTGGTTGATTTGTCAGAAGGTGCACATATTGAGCGCGAGCTTATGTTGATTAAAGTGAAAGCTTTAGGTGCAGCTCGTGCGGAAATTAAGCGTACAGCTGATATTTTCCGTGCTCAAATCGTTGATGTAACACCGACGACTTATACGATTCAAATTGCTGGTACGACTGATAAGATCGATGGTTTTATTGATGCACTTGCTGAGAATACAATTTTAGAAGTTGTACGTTCTGGTGTGTCAGGCATCGCACGTGGTGAAAAAGTTTTAAGTATTTAACGCTTCCCCAGTTCTGCATATAGAAATGGAAGAATTGGGAAGTTTCAAAGGATCTATCCTTGTATAACAAGGGAAATGACAAAAATTTTAGCGGAGAAAACAGATGCAAATTTTTTACGATAAAGACTGTGACTTATCAATCATCCAAGGCAAGAAAGTTGCAATTATTGGTTATGGTTCACAAGGTCATGCTCACGCACTTAACTTGAAAGACTCTGGCGTAGACGTAACTGTTGGTTTACGTGCTGGTTCAGCATCTTGGAAAAAAGCTGAAAATTCAGGTCTTAAAGTTTCTGAAGTGCCAGCAGCTGTTGCTCAAGCTGACTTAGTTATGATCTTGACTCCAGATGAGTTCCAAGCTCAACTTTATCGTGATGTAATTGAACCAAACATCAAAGAAGGTGCAACTTTAGCATTTGCTCATGGTTTCTCTGTTCTTTATAACCAAGTTGTTCCACGTAAAGATTTAGACGTAATCATGGTTGCTCCAAAAGCACCTGGTCACACTGTACGTTCAGAATTCCAACGTGGTTCAGGTGTTCCTGATCTTATCGCGATTCACCAAGATGCTTCTGGTAATGCTCGTAATGTTGCACTTTCTTATGCTTCAGGCGTAGGTGGTGGTCGTACAGGTATCATCGAAACTTCATTCCGTGAAGAAACTGAAACTGATTTATTCGGTGAACAAGCAGTTCTTTGTGGTGGTGCTGTTGAATTGGTTAAAATGGGCTTCGAAACTTTAGTTGAAGCTGGTTATGCACCAGAAATGGCTTACTTCGAATGCTTGCATGAGCTTAAATTGATCGTTGATTTGATGTTCGAAGGCGGTATCGCTGACATGAACTATTCAGTATCTAACAATGCTGAATACGGTGAATACGTAACTGGTGTTGAAGTAATCAACGAACAGTCACGTGAAGCAATGCGTAATGCATTGAAACGTATCCAATCTGGTGAATATGCGAAAATGTTCATCCAAGAAGGTGCGTTGAACTACCCATCTATGACTGCTCGTCGTCGTCAAAATGCAGCACATGGTATTGAAGTAACGGGTGCTAAATTACGTGCGATGATGCCTTGGATTCAAGCGAACAAAATCGTTGATAAAGAGAAAAACTAATTTTTTTAGTTTAATCTTTGAAGAGCCCTTGTTTATACAAGGGCTTTTTTATTGCATCACTTAAAGTGCTGTATCTTGTGATGATAGCCTAATTTTGCAGTTTAGGTCGTTGAGTTAATTCTCGCGGCTCGTATGGAAGTAAGAATTTTTAAGATGTTACTGAGAGTATAAAAAATAAATTACCTGATAAGGAGTGTGGTCTCTTATTTGCTTTCGGTATAAAAAACTTCATATTCTTAGTCTTTTTTAATAACAGAGTTATAACAAACAGCATGATAAAAAGGCATACTATATATATGTTTAAAGCATTTATTAAAGGTGAAAGTGTCTTTTATAATTGTTGATTGTTTTTTAAATTGAATGTACGACGGTTCAGCTTTTAGTATCTCATAATCAAAAAATTAACATCAAAGTGCTTAGTTCAATTGAATCTGCAATGTGGTTTGAAAATTGCAGTAAAAAAAACAAGAATTTTCATTGGTTTGAAATGAATATATGTTTTTATTCTATTGATTTATAAAGTGAAAAAGACTTGACCTTGTGCTAGATGATGTTATTGTTAAGGAAAGTTTATGAATGCGAAATTTATATCTTTTTTGAGTGTGAAGGATCGTTCGGATTTTGAGCAATTTGCTCAGAAAATAAAAAAAAGTACTGAATAATCATGGAAGTCCTTTATGGTACACGTTGATTACGATAGCACATTGGTCATCGTTTCCATTCTGGTTGCAATAGCAACTTGCTATGCAGCAGTTTCGATGGAAGAACTTGTTTTCAAACCTGCTTATAAAAAATTTGAAAAAAGTATTTTGATTGCAAGTGGTCTAATCTTAGGATTAGCGATATGGGCAATGCATTTTGTGGGAATGCTGGCTAGCCATTTGCCAGAAGGCTATCACTTTGATCTTAGTTTGACTGCATTGTCTTATTTAGTTGGTGCAGTGGCTTCTATATTTGCTGTGTGGTTAACAACTCGACCTACATTACCTTTACCGCGATTGGTTTTAGGTGCTGTGTTTATGGGCTTAGGCATTTCAGGAATGCACTACACGGGAATGCTTGCACTCTCATTTACCGATCATCAACTACACTATGATCCACTTTTGGTCATTAGTTCGATCTTGATTGCAATTTTGGGTTCTGCATTAAGTTTTTGGTTTATTTTTAAATATAAGACAGCGACTACCCATCGTACAGTTTTGAAACTGACTATCGCTTTATTGATGGCATTTAGTATTGTGGGAATGCATTATACTGGAATGGCTGCTACCTTATTTGATGAACGGGTAGCGATGATCTTAAGTGCTGCTCAAACTGACCAAAGTGTGCTGTTATTTACGATTATTTTTATTACGAGTTTAGTCTTTGTTGCTGGTTTCGCCGTTGCAGTTTTAGAAGCGAGACTAGAGGAGCGCAACCAACAATTAACAAAAATCAATCGCGAGTTAGCCAACCAATCTTCACATGATTCCTTAACTAAACTGCCAAATCGCTTATCTTTAACAGATTATGCTGAAGTAATTTTTAGTCATCATCGTTTAAAAGAACAAAAAGCTGCATTTTTATATATTGATTTAGATCGCTTTAAGTCTGTTAATGATGCTTTTGGACACCATATTGGTGATCAGTTATTAATCCAAATGGCTAATCGATTACATCAGAAACTCGGCCAAAATCAAAAGCTGTTTAGAATTGGTGGTGATGAGTTTGTTTTAATCTCAGAGCATACTGATGCAAATGAGGCGATAGAGTTAGCAGAGAAAGTTCTACATGCCATTCAAGAAAGTTATTCAATTGCAAATAAAGAGATAAATATTTCAGCCAGTTTGGGCATTGCGATTTATCCTGAGCACGGTACGAATGTTCAAGATCTTTTGATCAATGCAGATGTCGCGATGTTGGCATCTAAAGATCAAGGACGTAATACCTTTACTATTTTCCATTCTGCGAGTGATCAAAAAGATGTTCGCAGTCAATCCAAATTAATTAATGATCTTTATAAAGCTGTTGATGAACAACAGTTTATCTTATTTTATCAACCGAAGTTTACGGTCAATTATGAAATTTGTGGAGTAGAGGCTCTGATTCGTTGGAAGCATCCAACTTTGGGATTGTTAACTCCGCAAATGTTTATAGAGGGAGCTGAGAAGACAGGTTTGATCATTCCAATGGGATATTGGGCACTTGAGCAAGCTTGCCAACAGATCCAAAAATGGGAACAGAGTAATAGTCCTTTTTATCCGATCGCAGTCAATCTTTCGGCTTTGCAATTTGAAAATAAAAAACTGTTTTGTGTATTAGAAAAGCTCTTAGATAAATATCAAATTCAACCTGAACATCTCATTTTAGAAATCACAGAATCAACTGCGATACATCATATCGAATCGAGTATTCGTACCTTAGAGCGATTGAGAAAGTTAGGGATTCGAATTGCAATTGATGATTTTGGTACAGGTTATTCGAGTTTTCTTTATTTAAAAGATTTACCAATCGATGAGCTTAAAATTGATCGCGATTTTTTAATTGATTTACAGCCTAATTCGAAAGAAGAGGCGATCTTAGAAAGTATTATTCACTTGGCTGCGAAATTAGAATTGGTTGTGACTGCGGAAGGGGTTGAAACGCAGGAGCAAGCAGATATTTTGACACATCTTGGATGCAATCAATTGCAGGGATATCTGTTAGGTCGTCCTGTGAATGTTGAGAATCTAGTATTGAACCGAACTCATAACTTTGCTTAAATGACTGCGTTAAGCAGATTTGATGAGTTGTCAAACATTGAGCATAGACTCAATATTTGACAATCTTATTTGCTTTATTCAGAGCGTGGAATGAGCCAGTTGGTAATGACAGGCCAAACATGTAGAGGTGCTTGGCTTCCTGAAACCAACCCCATATGTCCTCCTGAAACAATCTCGAATTGCTTATCTTGACTGCTGATTAAATCCATTAATGGTTTGACTGCTTCAGCTGTGACGATAATATCAGTATCACCGCCAATCGCTAAAACAGAACAATCGATATCTTTAAAATAAGCGGTTTGATCGCCAAATTGAACCACACCAGTCGAAAGTTCGTTATCGATCCAAAAGCGCAAAATGATATCGCGCATTACACCCCCAGGATAGGCGAGCATATTGTCAACAAACGAACTTGAAGTTGCGTGATTAATGACAAACTGTCGATCGTTCAAATTTTTCAGTAATTGCCAATAATTTTTAAAATTACCCACGGGATCTGTGAGCTTAAATCCGAGCGTATTTTGCCAACCGTGAATATGAAAATAGCGGCTAGGAATTTGACGGATTCGGAAATTGGTATTGGTTCGCACCCATTGCGCTGGCGTGTTTAATTTTTGATAGAGCTTACCAATATAACCTGATTGATGGGTATTAATCGGTGATGCCAAAATCATTAAATTCTTAATATTTTTATCTTTAAATAATGACGTGTAGCAAAGTGAGATCGCTCCACCTAGGCTCCAGCCATATAGTGATAGTTGCTGTTGCCCGCTATGTTCACGAATTTTGTTGATAAAGTCGGGCATAAAGATTTTGATATAGGTGCCGAAATTGTATTTGGCTTGTCTACGGCTTGGTGTGCCCCAGTCAATCATATACACATCAAAACCTTGGCTTTGAAAATAACGAATTAGACTACGATCAGGAAACAAATCGAACACTAATGTATTGGCTGCTAATGGGGGGATAATGACGAGAGGGACACGGTGTTTATTTTCACCTGTTTCTACATCTGCCTTGTAAAACCGTAAACTAATAATTTCACGTTCATAAACGACTTCAAAAGGTGTCTTTCCTGACAATGCCAGTTGATGTCCTCTCAAGAAACGATCCGCCGCATTTGAAAAAACTTGTGCAGCTTGTTTACCCGCACGCGTTTTTAAGATGGATTGGGCTGTTTTAGAGTTAACAAAGGTATCTTTAACTTTAGGCAATTGAGTCATCGTGCAAGAACTCTACGGTTGCAACTGTGTAGCGGCATATTAGAAGAAAAAAAGCATTTGCTCACTGACTCATCTGCTTAACTTATTTTTGAAAATGATCAATTTCGAATATTGCATGGTCGTAAATTGCTCAAAAATACTTATTTAGGCAGTTGGGGCGTATACGTAAGTGAGCTTATCAAGCTTAATATATGGTATTGCGTATATATGAATATTCATATATAAAGTCACTATCATTAATTCAAAATGTTTTTACTCATTATGTCTACTCAACAACAAATTACGATTTATCACAACCCTGCATGTGGGACATCTCGAAATACACTCGGATTAATTCGCAATACGGGTATTGAACCTATCGTGATTGAATATTTACTGAATCCTCCTTCAAAATCTGAACTTATTCAATTGATTAGTGATGCTGGTTTGTCTGTAAGGGCTGCGATCCGTACGAATGTTGATCCTTATCGTGAACTTGATTTGGATCGTGAGACTTGGACAGATCATGAATTAATCGAATTTATGCTTGAACATCCTATTTTAATTAATCGTCCTTTTGTTGTGACGAGTCAGGGTGCCCGTTTATGCAGACCATCGGAGTTGGTGCTGGATATTTTACCAGTTGCACAACAAGGTGCTTTTTCCAAAGAGGATGGTGAACAGGTGATTGATGAAAATGGTCAGCGTGTTAATTAAATAATAATTCAGTATTTGAGGTTGGAAATGGATCGAGTGAATTTCTTTAAGTGTTTGTCTGATGAAACACGTCTCAGTATTGTCACTTTGGTGGCGGAAAATAAAGAACTATGTGTTTGTGATTTGACTGAAAAATTAAACTTGAGCCAACCAAAAATTTCGAGACATTTAGCCTTATTAAGGTCATCTGGCTTACTACAAGATCGAAGACAAAGTCAGTGGGTGTATTACAGCATCAATCCAGAACTGCCGATATGGTGCCATGATATTTTGGCTCTTTTAGTCAACGGTTCATCCTCAACTAGTCAGGATTTATCTACTTTATCTCTAAAAAGTTATTGTGAGTAATTAGAATATGAAATTTCTATTTTTATGTACTGGAAATAGTTGCCGTAGCATTTTGTCAGAGGTGTTATTTAATCATCGTGCACCAGCAGGTTGGAAAGCATATAGTGCAGGAAGTAAGCCATCTGGCCAAGTTCATCCTTTGACGATCGAGACTTTAGAAAACTTAAATCTATCAACTGAGGGTTTGTGGAGCAAAACGATTGATGACTGTGAACAATATCAACCTGATGTGGTAATTACCGTATGTGATTCTGCAGCACAAGAAGCTTGTCCTCTTTATTTAGGTGGAGCGATCAAAGCACATTGGGGTTTAGCAGATCCTTCGCATTTAGACTTGCCGAAAGAAGAAAAATTAAAGGCCTTCCAAGTGACTGTTGATCATATCAATCGCCGTTTAGATGCTTTATTTGCAATGGATACTGAAAGTATGACTCGTCCAGAGTTAATTGCTGCGATCAATAAAATTTCTGAGATTGAATGAGAACATCATGGCTCAACAAAGGTTATCTTTTCTAGATCGTAATCTTACGCTTTGGATTTTTATTGCCATGGCACTAGGAATAGCCATCGGTGTATTTTTCCCTCAGGCTTCGGTAACGCTCGATAAAATGAGTGTCGACTCCGTCAATATTCCTATCGCGATTGGTTTGATTTTGATGATGTATCCACCTTTGGCAAAAGTGGATTATGCTGCTTTACCAGAAGTGTTCAAAGATAAAAAAACTTTAACTTTATCTTTGGTGCAAAACTGGTTGATTGCTCCAGTATTAATGTTTGTACTCGCAATTGTGTTTTTACATAATTATCCTGAATACATGACTGGACTGATTTTGATCGGTTTGGCACGTTGTATTGCAATGGTTTTAGTTTGGAATGGTTTAGCCTGTGGTGATAACCAATATGTAGCAGCACTTGTTGCATTTAATAGTATCTTCCAAATTTTATTCTTCAGTACTTATGCGTGGTTATTCCTAACTTTCTTACCACCGTATTTTGGCATTGCAGGACAAGTCATTAATGTTGACTTCTGGACCATTACGCATGCGGTATTGGTTTATCTTGGGATTCCATTTTTTCTTGGTTTTATGACACGATTGATTCTCGTCCGAGCTAAAGGCTTAGATTGGTATCAAACTGTTTTTTTACCAAAAATTAGTCCTTTGAGTCTGCTTGCTTTACTTTTCACAATTGTCGCGATGTTTAGTTTGAAAGGTAGTGATGTTGTGAGCTTACCTTTGGATGTAATCCGTATTGCAATCCCTCTGACGATTTACTTTGTGGTGATGTTCTTCATTAGCTTCTTTATGAGCAAATGGATGGGCAATGACTATCCTAAAACCACTGCAATTTCGTTTACTGCAGCAGGCAACAATTTTGAATTGGCGTTAGCTGTCGCTATTGCAACATTTGGATTAGCTTCGCCAGTGGCATTCACTACAGTGATCGGCCCTTTGGTTGAAGTTCCTGTATTGATTGCTTTAGTTAGTGTGTCCTTGTGGTTAAGAAAAAAGTATTTTAAATCGGTGTAATGGTGATGAGTCTTCCAAATGTTGATATGAGTCTGCTTGATCAGCCTACATTAGAGAAAGTACAGGCAAAAGCGTTAGATCATGCTCCAAGAATTTTATTGTTGTATGGTTCTAATCGTGAGCGCTCTTACAGTCGCTTAGCTGTGATGGAAGCAGGGAGAATCTTAGAGCAATTTGGTGCTGAGGTTAAAATTTTTCATCCTAAAGGATTGCCTCTGCCAGAAGATGCAGATACTGAACATCCGAAAGTGAAAGAGCTACATGAATTATTGGCTTGGGCTGAAGGTATGGTTTGGTGTTCACCTGAACGTCACGGTTCGATGAGTTCAATCTTTAAGTCACAAATTGATTGGATTCCTCTCGCGGGCGGTGCGATTCGTGCAACGCAAGGTAAAACACTTGCTCTGATGCAGGTCAGTGGTGGATCACAGTCATTTAACAGTGTAAATCAAATGCGCATACTTGGTCGTTGGATGCGGATGATTACCATACCGAACCAATCTTCTATTCCAAAAGCATTTTTAGAGTTTGAAGAAGATGGGCGTATGAAACCTTCTGCATATTACGATCGAATTGTTGATGTGATGGAAGAGCTTTATAAATTTACACTTCTTACACGAGGACAAAGCAAGTATTTGACAGATCGTTATTCTGAACGCAAAGAATCAGCTGAAGAATTGTCTAAACGTGTGAACCAAAGAAGTTTGTAAAATAAACTTTACTCGATGTTTGTGATGTGATGAATTTTTAAAACGAACTGCTCATTTCAATTGAGCGGTTCGTTTTTTTTAAATTTAATGCATTCGTTTATGAGTTAAAACTTTTCTCTCATCCAACCATAAGCTGCTGCAAATGGTAATGCTGTTCTAGCAAGATATGGAACGTGCCATAAACCACCGTGATTAGCATTTTCCATGATGAGATCAAGTGGATGATCCAATACTTTTTTAGGATTGGTTGCACTTTCTGGATTGTTTAAATCATGAACCCATAAGGCTGCCATAATTGCATTGGTGGTTTCAGGGCTAAAAGTCTCAACTTTAAATAAATCAGCACCAGAAAAAGCAGCTTTGAGGATAGGATTCTTTACGACAGAGTGAGTTGTAGTGGATGGAGCAATATTAATCACCGTTTTCTGACCACGAGCTCGTGTAGTAATCGCAAACCATTGCTGTAATCGTTTGGCCAAGGCATAGTTAGGTCCTTGTTCAATCACCATACAATCTGAAATACCATATTGCTGACCATTATCACATTCAATCAACTGATTGAAATTCGGCTTAAAAAAGTTAGACAACGAAATTTTGTGAATAGACTTAGTCAGAATTTTTTCGGCTACAGGACGCTGTTTTATACGAGATTGAATGGAATTCACCACTGTTTTGGGAATCGCATAAATATCGGTTGGGGTCAGCATAAACATAATACTGCTATCGGGCTTATGTTGGCTCACTTGCTCCATGATACTAATCATTGCCATAGAAACACGCACATGTTTTTCGCCATCTAAATAGGCGATCCCTGCTAAATCTAAGCTTTGTTCAAAGCTATTTAACCAATTTGCAATTTCTGGAGTTTGAGTGAGTAAATTCGCCCCGAGTTGTTGTGTTCCATTTGCGCTCGTGTGTTGTGGAGCGATAAGCGTTGCATTACCTTGTTTTATGACTTTAGTAATTTTTTCCCAAATTTTGGGTTGAGGTAAATCAATAGCAACAATATTGGCGCGCCATTTTGCTAACCAACTTAATGGTCCAGCTTCAGAGCCTGCGCCAAACAACACCATGGTGCGATTAGATAAATCAAACCATTCAGGATGTTGATTGAGTAAGCGTAGAGCTTTGGCATGCGTTGGCTCAATGACCTTTTGCTGCTCCCAAAGATCGATTTGTTGTAGTAAAGCGTCACCTTGTAATTTCTGACCTTGATAAGGGATAAACCACGGTTCTATCGTCGCATCGCCTTTACCTTTCAAGACGAACTGCTCAAAGGGTTGATCCTTAATCTTGATCATTGCATCAGACAAAGTATGACTTTGTTCTGCTCGATTGAAAGTGAATAACTCTTTGGCTTTGTTTAATCCTTTCTGAGCGATGGGAAGGGGATTGTTGACAGATTCAATACCCGTTTTAACTAATTCATGGAAATAAATTGGATAATTTTTTCTCCATTTCTTCTCATTATTTAGTTGTAAAACATAAGGGGAATTTACACTTTGTAATGCGGCTTTTAGAATTTGTTTTGCTGTGTGAGTGGTGCTCGGAGTTTTTTTTCCTGATTGAATTGGAAATTGTATACCATCATGATGGGGTTCTATTTTCTTGCTCAATGTTGTACTCCATTTCATCTAAAATATTCGGCATCATTTCGAACATGTTAATAAGTTCAGACCCTAAAGATGATGGCAAAAAGTTTATTAATGAAATTGGAGGCGTATTTGATTGATATTGGACGTAATTTAGTGGGATTTAGGATATAAGAATGCCGAATCTAGGTTATTCGGCATCCTTTTGAGAGCGAGATTAAATGATATGAATCTTAAGTGTTAGATTGATACTCATTGATCACTTCGAGCGCAGCACGAAATGCCTCTTGCGTCGCTGGAGCGCCACAGTATGGAAGGCTATGCAATAAGACTTCTTGTATCTCTTCAACACTCGCCCCATTGTTTAAAGCACCACGAATATGACCTTTTAGCTCAGTTGGGCTTTTGAGTGCAGTTAAAAATGCAATCGTGACCAATGAGCGATATTTACGTGGCAATACACCTTCACGTTGCCAAGTTGATCCCCAAGCATGTTCATTAATCCAATCTTGGAGTGGTTGAGTAAAAGGAACAGTGTTGTCTTGAGCACGTTTGACAAAGCTTTCACCCATAACTTCAGTGCGAACTTTTAGTCCATTTTCATAATCTTGTTGTGACATGTTTTGACTCGTATAGAGATAAGAAATTATTGCAGTTATCCATAAATATGCACGTATAGTAACCAGTTTTATATCAATCTTAAAATAGCCCATTTTGAATTGAGTTGTTCTCACTCAATGTTTAAGGGAATTAATATTGAACTTGATTCGTTAATGGAAATACTGTTGAGAAGTTTTTATGTCTGAAAAATAATCGAACTTGTGGATAAAACAAGACCTATCAACAATCAATAAACAAGTCTTCTAAATCTGCTACAATTGCGCCAATTTTGAATTCTCACTTTTTCAGTTAAGGTACATATTAAGCAATGTGTACATAACTGTGTACATATTGAAGATTTTTCTCATGAGTTTTAAAGATGAATTAGCGGCACAAGTTGCCCAACGACGCACATTTGCGATCATTTCCCACCCCGATGCGGGTAAGACCACCATGACTGAGAAACTGTTGTTATGGGGTAAAGCCATTCAGGTTGCGGGTATGGTCAAAAGCCGTAAGTCAGACCGTTCAGCGACATCTGACTGGATGGAAATGGAAAAAGAACGTGGAATCTCGATTACCACGTCTGTGATGCAGTTCCCTTATAAAAACCATACGATTAACTTACTGGATACACCAGGACACGAAGACTTCTCGGAAGATACATATCGTACTTTGACTGCAGTGGACTCAGCACTCATGGTGATCGATGGTGCGAAAGGTGTCGAAGAACGAACCATTAAATTGATGGAAGTGTGTCGTATGCGCGATACACCGATTATTTCATTTGTGAACAAAATGGACCGCGAAATCCGCGAGCCGTTAGAGTTACTGGATGAAATTGAAAATGTCCTCAATATTCGTTGTGTACCAATTACATGGCCTTTAGGTATGGGACGTGACTTTGCTGGAGTTTACAATTTGCTTGAAAATAAATTGTATGTCTATAAAGCTGGTTTCGGTTCAACTATTACGGACATTGAAGTACGTGATGGTTATGATCATGCAGACATTCGTGAGAAAGTTGGTGAGTTGGCATGGGCTTCTTTCGAGGAATCGCTCGAATTGGTTCAAATGGCAAATGAGCCACTGGATCGTGAATTATTCTTACAAGGTAAACAAACGCCAGTACTTTTTGGTACGGCATTAGGTAACTTTGCTGTTGATCATGTACTTGATGCATTTATCAATTGGGCGCCAGAACCTAAAGCGCATCCAACTCAAGAGCGAACTGTAGATGCCAACGAAGAAGGATTTACAGGCTTTGTATTTAAAATCCAAGCCAATATGGATCCGAAACACCGTGACCGTATTGCCTTTATGCGTATTTGTTCAGGTAAATATGAAAAAGGTTTAAAAATGAATCATGTGCGTATAGGTAAAGATGTACGTATTAGTGATGCATTAACCTTCCTTGCAGGTGAGCGTGAGCATCTTGAAGAAGCTTGGCCTGGTGATATTATCGGTTTGCATAACCACGGTACCATCCAGATCGGTGATACCTTTACCAGCGGTGAAAAACTTCATTTCACGGGTATTCCACACTTTGCACCAGAAATGTTCCGCCGTGTTCGGTTACGTGATCCTTTAAAATCTAAGCAATTGCAGAAAGGTTTGAAAGAGTTGTCTGAAGAAGGGGCGACTCAGGTGTTCATGCCACAAATCAGTAACGATCTGATTGTTGGTGCAGTTGGGGTGCTACAGTTTGATGTGGTCGCATACCGATTGAAAGAAGAATATAAAGTTGACTGTATTTATGAGCCTGTAAGTGTTCATACCGTGCGTTGGATTCATTGTGATGATGAAAAGATTCTCAATGAATTTAAGAAAAAAGCGCATGATCAATTGTCAGTTGATGGTGGTGGTCATTTAACTTATCTTGCACCAAGCCGTGTTAATTTACAGTTAATGCAAGAGCGTTGGCCTGATATCCAGTTCCGTAACACACGTGAACACTAAAAGCCTTTCTAAGTCCCTCTTTCGATAAGAGGGACTTTGTCACAAGTCTTATAGATTTGAGTTTGTGATACTTCTCTCTTTAAAAAGGGAGGAATTAAAAAAATAAAGGGATGAACGATATGAATATTTTAAAACCATTTCTTGGCGCTAGTTTGATTGTTAGTGTGATGGCTTTAACAGCATGTGATCAACCCAAAAAGAATGAAGCTGAATCAGCAGACAAGACTGAACAACAAACTACAAATTCAGAAAAAGCAGAGGTTTTACCTTATTTGAATATGAAGGAAACAAAGGCTGAGTATGCATTGCCTTTTTGTGAAAAGAAGAATTGTATTGATCTTGATATTCAAACGATTAAAACGCAAGATGATTGGCTAAATACATGGATTGCAAAGAATCAAGCCAATGTCATCCAGCAACAAATTGAACAAAATCAGAATTTGACATTGCAGCAGGCGATTAATGCCTATGTTAAAAAGTCAGATGAGTGGCAGGAAAAATATTCTAAAAATAAAGCCTATGAATTGCGCATGAATACGCGTATTGCTTCGCAACGTAATCAATATGTACTACTACAGATTGGGGTGGATACTAAACAGGAAGATATTGCGGTCAAAGATCGTTATTACTTTTTTGTCGCTGACCGTAAGTTGCAGAAGAATTTAACCGTCCTCGATGTGATTCAAAAAAATCAGCAGAATGCGATGAATGAAATCGTTCAAACTCATTATCAAAAATGGATTGAAAAGCAGTCTGATGAAGTTAAAAAACAAATCCCTAAAAAATTATACTGGGGTCAATCAGATTGGTTCTTTGATGGCGAGGGGATTGGTTTGCATTACCGAGCGAATCAAATCAGTAAAGATGCGCCACAGCTTGATATTTATTTAACGACAGAACAAAGTAAACAGATGTTACAGCCTGAAATATATCAGCAAATGTTTTAGCAGTTGTTAAATACTCAGCACTGATTTTCGTATAGAAATTGCATGTACTTATAGCGAATTTGGCATAAGTTCGATAGCATTTAAATTCTCTTGTGTCATAACAATGCTTGTAGGTTTTAGATGAAAAAAGTTTTTCAATTTAGCATTCTTGCATGTGCTGTTTTACTTGCAGCATGTCAACCAAAATCAGAACCTAAAGAGCCAGAAGATAAGCCACAAGATACAGTTGTGAATCAGACCTCAGAGCCTGTTCTACGTGGTGAAACGGTAAAACTAGCGGTGACTTTGCCTGAATGTAACGGCAACACATGTCCAGATTTTACGGTTGAACGCCTGCAAAGTAATTTTCCATTTATAGACCAATTACTTGATCAAGAAATTTTAGATCAACTCAGCAAAATGTTAGAAATCGTTGATGCAGATCAGGCTTCATCTACAGCGCAAGGCAGTGAGCAAACCAATCATTTAGATGTTCAAGCTCAGCAATATGCAAATGCTTTTATTAAAATCGATGAAGAATTGAAAGCATTAAGTAGTAGCCATCAAATTAGTTTGATGATTAAACCTAAGATTTTGCAGTCCAAAGGCACATTGGCAACTGTAGTTTTGAACAGTAGTAGTTACTTGGGTGGTGCACATGGTTCTACGGCTCAACGTTACTATAATTTTGATTTGAAAAACCAAAAACAAGTTCAGCTCAATGATTTGCTTCTACCTAAGCAAAAAGCAAAACTTGATAAGCTTGCACATGATGCGTTTAAAACATGGGTGATTGATTCAAAACTTGCCAATACAGCTGATGAATATGAACAGGCATGGCCATTCCAAGTAACAGATAATTACTTTTTGGGTGAGCAAGGTTTGATCTTGCAATATGGAGAATATGAAATTGGTCCTTATGTGGTCGGGCTGCCACGTTTGGTGATTCCTTTTGATCAATTACAGGGTGTATTGAAACCTGAGTATTTGCCAAAAGTTGAGACACTAGCGGCTTCTACTGTCGTAGCAGCGGACAAAAGTACGTCTTAATGCAACTTTTCGATACTCATACCCATTTTGATGTTGCCGATTTTGATCATGATCGGCAACAACTGGCTATTCAGGCAAAGCAGGTTGGGGTCGAAGCTTTAGTACTAATTGGTTTTATTGAATCTCGGTTTGATGAACTTATTCAAACTCACCAACAATTAAAAGCGTGGGAAAATGTCCCGCAATCCTATTTAGCTCCAGGCTTACATCCATTTTATATTGAACAGCATCAGTCATCCCATCTACATCGACTCGAACAGGTCTTACAACAATATGACTGTGTTGCGGTCGGGGAAATTGGTTTAGATACTTTTTTAAAAGAACATAAACAACCTGAATTGTTTGCCAAGCAACAAGACTATTTTAATGCTCAACTTGAGTTGGCAACTCGGTATCAAAAACCAGTGTTATTGCATATCCGCAAAGCCCACGCGGAAAGCCTAGCTATTTTAAAAGCACAAAAATTCAAATTTGGTGGTATAGCCCATGCTTTTAGTGGTGGCGTTGAGGAAGCTAAAGTGCTGATCAAACTCGGTTTTAAAATTGGTGTAACTGGGCAAATTACTAATCCGAATGCAAAAAAATTACATCAAGTTGTGCAGGCGATAGGCGCTGAACATTTGGTGATTGAAACCGATTGTCCAGATATGACACCACTATGCTGTCAAACCTCTACAGAACAGCGTACTCGAAACACACCTGTGAATTTGCCTTATGTGTTAGAGAGTTTGGCACAAACGCTTGGACTATCGACAGAAACACTGGCACAACAATTATGGAAAAACTCTTTGGTCGCTCTACATCTGGATTTTTAGAAGAATAAGAAAGCATTCCCAATAATACGATAACTAAAAGGGAACATAAGCATTTTAAAACAAGGGTACATTAAATAGACAACTTGATAATAATCAAACTCGCCAATGCTGGGAGGGTAACCTAATGGCCAGATATAGCAAAATCAATAGTTTTAATGCATTAAAAACCTTAACTGTCGCTTCCAAATCTTATCAAATTTTTAGTTTGTCTAATGCCGCTCAAACGCTTGGTAATATCGATAGATTACCGAAATCCCTCAAGGTTTTATTGGAAAATTTATTGCGATTTGAAGATCAAAAAAGTGTAAAAGTGGAGCATATACAAGCTCTAGTAGATTGGCAAAAAACAAAATCTTCAGAGCAAGAAATTCAATATCGTCCAGCGCGTGTACTGATGCAAGATTTTACAGGCGTACCTGCTGTGGTTGACTTAGCCGCGATGCGAGCTGCAATGGCACAAGCAGGCGGTGATCCAAATCGAATTAATCCTTTATCTCCTGTGGATTTGGTAATTGACCATTCCGTGATGGTCGATCATTTTGCAGATGAAAATGCCTTTGCGGAAAATGTTGAAATCGAGATGCAGCGTAACGGTGAGCGTTATCAATTCCTGCGTTGGGGGCAATCTGCATTTAACAATTTCAGCGTCGTCCCACCAGGTACAGGTATCTGTCACCAAGTCAATTTGGAGTATTTGGCTCAAGCGGTTTGGTTAGGTGACGATGATGGTGAGACATTTGCCTTTCCTGATACCTTGGTTGGAACAGACTCTCATACCACGATGATTAATGGCTTAGGTGTTTTGGGATGGGGTGTAGGTGGTATTGAGGCTGAAGCTGCAATGTTAGGACAACCCGTGTCAATGTTAATTCCAGAAGTGATTGGATTTAAATTGACTGGCAAGCTAAATGAAGGAATCACTGCTACAGATTTAGTGCTGACCATTACTCAAATGTTGCGTCAAAAGGGCGTCGTTGGAAAGTTTGTCGAATTTTATGGAGATGGTCTCGCTGATTTACCTTTAGCTGACCGAGCGACGATTGCCAATATGGCACCTGAATATGGTGCAACTTGTGGTTTCTTTCCAATAGACGAGGTCACACTCGGATATTTGGCACTGACAGGTCGTCAACAAGATCGTATTGACTTGGTTGAAGCTTATAGCAAAGAACAAGGTTTATGGAGAAATGCAGGTGATGAACCGATTTTTACAGATACCTTAAGTCTCGATATGAGTACGGTGCAAGCGAGTTTAGCGGGTCCGAAACGACCTCAAGATCGAGTTTTACTTTCAGATGTTCCAAAAACCTTTAATGCGCTGATGGAGCTCACATTAAAGCCAGCCAAAGAAGCAAAAGAAAACTTAGAAAATGAAGGTGGTGGTGGAACTGCGGTTGCATCTAAACAAGCCAATCTACCTCATGACAGTCCAACTTGCACATTGGATGGTCAAAGCTTTCAGTTAAATCATGGTGATGTCGTGATTTCTGCAATTACTTCTTGTACCAATACATCCAATCCAAGCGTGATGCTTGCCGCTGGTTTATTAGCAAAGAATGCTGTAGAAAAAGGCTTACAGCGTAAACCATGGGTAAAAAGCTCACTTGCACCCGGTTCTAAAGTTGTCACCGATTATTTAGCTGCGGCTGGTTTAACGCCGTATTTGGATCAGCTTGGCTATAACTTAGTGGGTTATGGCTGCACCACATGTATTGGGAACTCTGGGCCATTGCCTGAAGCTGTTGAGGAGGCTATTCAATGTCAGGATTTAAATGTCGCTTCTGTACTTTCTGGTAATCGAAATTTTGAAGGGCGGGTACATCCTTTAGTCAAAACCAATTGGCTTGCATCACCACCTTTGGTTGTTGCTTATGGTTTAGCAGGAAATATCCGTACTGATCTCACCACTCAACCAATTGGGCAAGGTAGCAATGGCGAAGATATTTACTTAAAAGACATTTGGCCAAGTCAGGCAGAAATTGATCAGGTGCTGCAAAAAGTAAACACTGACATGTTCCATAAAGAATATGCAGCAGTATTTGATGGAGATGAAACATGGCAGGCGATTCAAATTCCACAAAGTCAAACCTATGCATGGCAAAGTGACTCGACTTATATTCGCCATCCACCATTCTTTGAAACGATTAGCCAAGCTCCACCAAAAATTACCAATATTGAGCAAGCACGGATTTTGGCTGTACTTGGCGATTCGGTGACGACTGATCACATATCACCAGCGGGGAATATTAAAAAAGACAGTCCAGCTGGACGCTATTTGCAAGAGCAGGGCGTAGATGCAAAAGACTTTAACTCTTATGGTTCACGACGCGGTAATCATGAAGTGATGATGCGAGGTACATTTGCCAATATCCGTATCAAAAATGAAATGCTCGGTGGTGAGGAAGGGGGAAATACGATTTATATCCCAAGCAATGAGAAATTGGCAATTTATGATGCATCGATGCGTTATCAGCAGGATAAAACGCCATTAGTGATTATTGCAGGTAAAGAGTACGGTACAGGTTCATCTCGTGATTGGGCTGCAAAAGGAACTAATCTTCTTGGGATTAAAGCGGTGATAGCCGAAAGTTTTGAGCGTATCCATCGTTCGAATTTAGTTGGTATGGGGGTGTTGCCGTTACAGTTTGTTGATGGGCAGACTCGTCAAACTCTAAATCTGACGGGACGTGAAGTAATTTCTATTCATGGTTTATCTGATGATATTCAACCCCATCAAACTTTAGATGTGAGTGTGATACGCGAAGATGGTCGTCAAGACCAATTTAAAGTGTTATGTCGTATTGATACCTTAAATGAAGTGGAGTATTTCAAAGCAGGTGGTATTTTGCATTACGTGCTTCGAAATTTAATTGCTGCTTAATTTCAAATGGATTATGAATCAATAAAAAGATGAAAATTAGGTTTTCATCTTTTTATTTAAGTTTAAATGTTTTAGCAGTATGGTATCTGAGTTAAATCTCATGGAACGATAGCGTTGAATCAGTTACCTAAATATGTGTATTACCTACTCATTGCACAAGCATTCAATCTAATTGCCGCAGTATTGTCGGTTACGGTTTCTGCTATCGTCGGTTTAAAGCTTGCACCTACGCAGGCTTTAGCGACAGTTCCATATGGTTTGCAATTTTTGGCGATGCTATTAACAACCTTTGTTTTTTCATTTCTGATGAAACGATGGGGGCGCCATGTGGTATTTCAATTTGGTGTACTCTGCTTATTTGCGGCTGGTTTTTGGGGATATCAAGCTTTATTAAAACAAGATTTTTGGCTGCTGTGTCTTACACATTTTTCGCTTGGGCTTTTTCTATCTACAGCGAGTTTTTATCGTTTCGCAGCATCTGATCGTTTGTCATCTGAATTAATCCCCAAAGCGACTGCATTGGTGATTTCAGGTGGTGTAGTGGCAGCTGTAATCGCACCTGTATTAGCGATTCAATTTCAGAAAGTGAAGGGATTACCAGATTTCACAGCAATTTATTTGATCTTCTGCGGATTGGCTTTATTGTTATCGCCGATTTTGTATATATGGCATTCAAAACACAAATTACAACAAACTCCACAGCCAAAGGTTGAATCGCTGAATCGAGTAAAAATGTCAAAGCATCTGGTTGTTGCTGCGATTATTAGTGGAGCATTTGCATACTATATTATGAATGTGATGATGATTATGTCGTCTTTGCATTTAAAAGAGCATCACTCTTTTCATTACGCATCAATTTCAATCCAGTTGCATGTTTTGGCAATGTTTGTCCCATCATTCTTTGTGTCAAAGCTCATTCAACGTTGGGGAACCCATACGATTATTTATACGGGTTTTATTTTATTAATGTTGTCTGCATTTATACCGATGATGGGGCAAGCAGGTATCTTTATTAATATCGCTTTGATTGTTTTAGGTGTGGGGTGGAACTTTGCTTATTCTGGTGCTTCGACATTATTGGCTGGATTGGAAGAACAACAAAAGCATCGTGTTCAAGGAATCAATGAAACGGTGATTGCATTATTCGCCACTTTAGGTGCTTTTTTACCTGCACCAATCCTCACCAGTCTGGGATGGAATAATGCAAATTTATTGGCGCTTTCACTCACCTTTGTTGTGCTTTTAGTCTTGATTGGTTTGAGTCGTCGACAGCATGCACAAGTATCATCAATGTAGCCTAAATTTGGATAAACACGCTAAAATAGCTACTTAACTCATAGCTGTAGAATTTTTTATGATGACTGATCTCCAAAATGATGAATATGACCGCCGTTTCGCTGGTGTGGCTAAAATTTATGGAGAAAGTTCATTTAGTCATTATGAAACCAGTCATATCATGGTGATTGGTATAGGTGGTGTAGGCAGCTGGGCAGTGGAAGCTCTCGCCCGTTCAGGAATTGGTGAGCTAACTTTAGTGGATATGGATGTCGTTGCTGCATCAAATATCAATCGTCAATTGCCTGCGATGACTTCTACTTTAGGACAAGAAAAAATTGAAGTCATGGCAGAGCGTTGCAGACAGATCAATCCACGTATTAAAGTGAATGTAATTGATGACTATTTGACACCTGAGAATGTCAAAGAAGTTCTAGATCCCGTTCCTGATATTATTTTAGATTGTATTGATGATGTCAAAGCCAAGCTGGCGTTAATGCTACATTGTCGTTTTAACAAGATTCCGTTAATCGTGTCTGGTGGAGCTGGTGGTAAGCTTGATCCACTTAAAATACGCGTTGCAGACTTATCGAAAACAGAACAAGATCCAATGCTTGCTAAGTTACGTGCTCAACTTCGTTCAAAAGGTATTTGCAAAAAGCCAAAAGAAAAATTTGGAATAACTTGCGTCTATTCTATTGACAATCCGTTTTCAAGTGCTGATGTCTGTCCTACGTCACTCGGGCAGAGCCCTCATCTTGCGCCTGGACAAAGCGGTGCTTTGTTTAATCCAGGCTCAGGATTGCGCTGTGGCGGTTATGGTTCGGCGGTTGTAGTAACATCGAGTTTTGCAATGGTTGCTGTGGCTGAAGTACTGAAAAAACTCGATAAGATGAGGGCTTAGGAAAGCCCTAAAATTTAAACTTGCGGGTATTGCGGTGCTAAACGGTAATAGCTATAAGTCACGTTAGGGTCTTTATAAACATCATAACTGGTTTGCTTGAAGTCTGAGACCCATTGTGAACCTGTAAAGCCTGCAATATGTCCATAACGATGTTTTTTAGTGCGATGGATAATATAGATATCGCCAGGTTGCGGGTTGTTAAACTCTGGTTTGATTTTTTGATAGCCAATTTGTTGAAGAGTACGTCCCCAATCCGATGCTGCTACAGGATGCTGAACAATTTTAGCTCCTGCGGATTGCAATGCAATTCTAACGAATTTAGCACATTGAGATGAACTTCGATAAGATGCTCGTTTGGTGAGCTTTTGAGAAAATTTGTCGACATCAATTGTGTGTATTAATGCTGGTTTTGGCATTTCTCGATAAGGGATGACCAACTGTTGTGCAGGTGGGTGCATCATGCTGTGGTCAACTGAGGGAACATCATAAATCATTGTAAATCTCTACCGCATTTTCAAAACAACTGAACGTGTGCCAGAATCTGTACGCGGCACATAGTAAGCGATAAATCTCAAAAAGACTAAAATGTAATGTAATAATATAACAATTTAAGCTGTTGATAATGAACTTACGAAAAAAACTTAATGAAGATTTTCTTAATTTTAAGTAGTTTATAAAAGCGAAAATTTAAATTTTAATATTTGTAAAATGATGTTTCTTAATGTGATGAGGTTGGCGTTTTTTGAGCATCAATCAAACTTGATGCTCTCGAAGATAATCTTCAGTCCTTTGCATTGCTGCTTGAATATTTTGAATCGCATTTTCGATATCAGCTATGGTCTTTGCATTACCACCACTGAGAGATTGGCGCCACTTACGCGCACCAGGAAGATTTTGAAATAATCCTAGAATATGGCGAGTGATAATAGAAAGGGGAGCACCTTCAGCAACACGTTGATGAATATAAGGCATCATTTGTTGCATGATGTCAAAACGATCGGGTGCATCCAAATTCCAAAGTTGTCCCAACTCAGCTAGTAAATAAGGGTTGTGATATGCCTCGCGACCAATCATTACACCATCGACATGTTGTAAGTGTTGTTTGGTTTCTTCAAAAGTTTTGATGCCACCATTGATTTCAATAGTGAGGTGCGGGCGTTCTAGCTTGAGACGATACACGTCCTCGTAACGCAGAGGTGGAACTTCACGATTTTCTTTGGGTGACAAACCTTGCAAGATCGCAATGCGTGCATGCACGATAAAATGCGTACATCCTGTAGCTGCTAAAGTATCGACGAAGTGCAGCATTTCTTCATAAGACTGCATATCATCAATTCCAATACGATGTTTTACCGTTACAGGAATTGAGACGGCTTTTTGCATACTGTGAATGCATTCTGCAACTAGATTTGGTTCTGCCATTAGACAGGCACCAATTTTATTATTTTGAACACGATCACTCGGACAGCCGACATTTAGATTGACTTCGTTATATCCCCAATCTTCAGCCATTTTAGTGCAAGTTGCTAGCTCCTGTGGATTTGAACCACCCAGCTGTAACACGATTGGGTGTTCTTGCTGATTAAAATCCAAATGACGATTTGCACCGCCATAAATAATTGCACCTGTAGTCACCATCTCAGTGTAAAGCACTACATTTGGATTAAATAAACGAGCAAAGAAACGATAATCTTTTGTTGTCCAATCCATCATCGGGGCAACACTGATTCGCGGAGATTGAGTGTTTTCAATGTTTTTGTTAATAGTCATTAAAAATCATACCTTTAAACTATATTTCGCAACCTGCGCGAATCTGTTTTAACCAGTGTTTAGGTGGGTTAATCGGTTTGCATTTACACCAAATTTTACACCATAATGGAAAAAACATGTTGTGGTGTAAATTATGGGATCAATTACAGCAAGGAAAGGTGCAGATGGTAAAGTTAACTATCGTGCTGCGATTCGAATCACTCGAAAGGGCTTTCCTGCTTTTTCTGAAAGTAAAACATTTCACTCAAAGAAATTAGCTGAAAACTGGATTAAGAAACGAGAAGTCGAAATTCAAGAAAATCCTGATATTTTGCTTGGCAAAGAAAAGTTGATTGATCTGACCTTATCAGATGCCATAGATAAATATTTGGATGAAGTCGGGAGCGAGTACGGAAGGACGAAACGCTATTCTCTGCTCTTAATTAAGAAACTACCAATTGCGCGCAATATTATCACAAAAATAAAATCAGTACATTTGGTCGAGCATGTGGCTTTAAGGAAGGGTGGAATTCCGTACCTCGATCTTGAACCTATTGCAACTAGTACACTGCAACATGAGCTTTTACATATCAGAGGTGTTCTTTCTCATGCTGCTGTTATGTGGGAAATGGATATTGATTTAAATAGCTTTGATAAGGCTACTGCTCAGTTAAGAAAAACACGTCAAATATCCTCCAGTCAAAAAAGAGACCGACTGCCTTCGAGAGATGAATTGATTGCATTGACGAAGTATTTTGCAGAACGATGGAAGCTAAATCGTTATGGCTCTAAATACCCAATGCATTTGATTATGTGGTTTGCAATTTTCTCATGCAGACGTGAAGCTGAATTAACACGATTGTATCTTCGAGATTATGACCCACATCATTCAACGTGGAAAGTGCATGATTTAAAGAATCCTAATGGTTCTAAAGGTAATCATAAGTCATTTGATGTACTTGATCCTTGTAAGGTGCTGATCAAAAGACTGAAACATTCAGAAGTTCGAGAACGGATGCTAAAGCTTGGACATAATGAAAATTTGTTATTGCCTTTGAATCCCAAAAGTTTGGGTAAAGAATTTAGAGAAGCTTGTAAAATTTTGGGGATTGAAGATTTACGATTTCATGACTTGAGACATGAAGGCTGTACTCGATTAGCTGAACAGAGTTTTACTATTCCTGAAATTCAGAAAGTAAGTTTGCACGATTCTTGGGGGAGTTTACAGCGTTATGTATCAGTGAAAGCGAGAAGAAATATATTACAGTTGGAGGAGGTGCTACGCCTCATCGATGAAACGTAGCAAAATCTTTGGATGCCTCTGAATATTGCTTATCCAAGACAGCAGCAAGATCCTTAATGTGTACCAAAAATGGAGCACGTTTACTTTTATCTATTTTGAATACTGAGAAAGGGAATTGTTGATTATTCGCTTTTCTCAGTGCTTCGGCTTTGCTGAGGTGGGGATAATAGTCAGAAACTACTGTCATTAGTTCAACGGTCATAGAACGATACTTTATAAAAAGTAGTTCGGTAGTATTAATTTGAAAGCAACTCATGAAGTGGGTATTCCATACATAAAACTTTTTTAATTTGAATGGGTCACCTTTGAAGTAAGGCTGACCATCCCTATGTCTTAATCTTATTTTTTTGATGTAGGTCTTTATGTAATACTAATAATTAGAAATAATATTTTACTAGAGTTGTGGTATAACATATTGAAAACTATTATTTAGATTCATAAATGAGAAATTGCACACTTCTTGATTTTGAGCAATTGCAGGATGAAATTCTGAATTGCTTTTTGGATCATGCTGGACGTTTTTTAAGAGAACATAAAATAATAAGCGATCCTGACCCAAAGACTGAGTTTGAAGCGTCAGAACGCGAATTTTTGGTTGAACTGATGGTAGAGCATAGCCAAATGCAGTTCTTTGGTGAAACGTATTCGGTACAAGACTTGCTGAATTTGCTTGGTCAAATTAATACGGTAATAGAGGGGATTCGTGATTATAGACAGCAGCAGATTAATGAGAAATATTCTGAAATATTAAATAAATATATTGAGTTGGTTGTTGATGAAGGCGGGAGAGTCTACACCTATAACCCGAGTTTGAAGCGTAGAATCAATGGAATTTTGAATATAAGAAAACGATATGCGCCGCTGTTGCATAAAAAGCTTGAAATATTCTATTCAGAATTAACTGGTTATGCTCAAAAAAATGGCAGATTTAAAAATGCTTCGCAGGCAGTACAACTGATTTTACCCACGCTGCAAATCAAGTTTAGAGAGTTTGATTTGCAATGGGTTCAAAGCAGATTAGAGACAAATAAACAGAAAATTTTAGATTTAACAGAAGCCAGAAAAAATAACGAAAATAAAGACACCTGTGAAGATGATGATTTTGGTGTGTCATTTAAAATTCAGGATAGAACCTATCTAAACCAGATCAGGGAATTACAGAATGAAAATAAAAAATGGGAACAGTTTCTACAGCATCCAGAGCGGTATTTTCCACAGCAAAAGCAACTCCCATTTAATACAGCATATTGCGATGAAGTGCTGGTCAATCACTTAAGGCGTCGTCCTGATTTATTGAAAGAGATTATCCAAGTTCAATTATGAATATCATTGAGGTGATGAGGGGGGCTCGTTCTTAGGCAGCAAGTGGATGAGGTGTGCTATTGCTGCTTGCTCCTAGAAATGAGTAACTGTTAGCTCAGGCTCAGGTTTGAGCTGGTACAACTTCATCGTCATTTTGTACGGTATTGCCATATTGATGATGCTGATCAAACCCTAAAGCATAATTGGTATTTGGTTGATTTTTGATTGTTAAAAATTGCTTTTGTTTTGCGCATTCGTTTCTCAATTGAGTTTCAATTTCGCCAAGTGCTTCGGGTGCAAGAGTTTGGTTAATGCTTTGTTGATCTGCTTCGTTAATCTCGCCTAAAAAAGCTTTAATTTTCTCTAATTCAATGGTTTGATTTGTAGCCAATTGAATTAGGTATTCCTCAAACTCTTTTGCAGATTTGCTCATGTTTTCGTGGATGATATTTTTTTGGTGCACGAGCTCTTTTTTGAGTTCTGTAATTTTTTCATCCTTTAATTTCAATTCTTGCTTTAAATTAGAATCATGATTTAAATTTTGCTCTTTTTTGAGTCTTGATATTATTTTATCTTTTTCACTTAATTTAAAATTATGTGCATCAATTAAAAATTCTAAGCAGTTATCTAGACTTTTAAACTTACAATTTTTTTTAATTGTCTCAAGTTGTTTTAATATATTTTTGTCCATTGTGATTTGTTTGGTGATACGGTTGGCTTTATTTTTCTCAGAGTGGTATTTAAATAAAAGGAATTTCTTTTTTAAAATTGCAAAATGTTCATCATTAGTTTTAATAATAAAATTTGTTGTCTCACATATGAGAGGGTTTGTAAATATTTCGTTTATGTGGGATGGCCTAGCCAGATTTTCTAGAGAATCTGATATTAAATTCTCATTTGATCTAGGTTGGGGGTGATTTGTAGATGTGTAAACAATCTTTTGGCCAGGTTTATCAAGCCTAGTTAATAGACTTTCCTTCATGTAGCTCTCTTGATCCAAGAAATTTTTTTTTAAGTCCGTATCAGTCGATAACCATTTATCTAAGGTTAAATTTGGTCGTACCATTTTAAAATTCATAAATATTTAATTAACATTTATATATCAGTAATTAAATATTAAGTAAATATTAAGTAAATATTAATTATGTAGTAACTGTTGAAAAATTAAATTTTAATTATCATTTCGTACCTATCAGTATTACTGTAAAATACTTATACACAAATAAGAACTTGATGAGTGGGATTTTTTAGCATGAGTATCCACGATTCTGAACAGCGCTTTTTGGCGCTATTTATGGCTTTCTATCAAAGGGTGGAGGGGCAAATTTCAGCCTATGCTTTTTGGGCATTAATCACGTTTATCAGAAATTTTGGAGTCGGAAGTACATCATTGCCACTCGGTGAATTATCAAAAGTGATCGGCATACAGGTTAAAAAATTACGGGGTGTATTGAATGAGTTGGAACAACAGGGAATATTAAAAATAGATTTTCCTGAAACTGGAAAAAGGTCTAGAGTTCGTCATTTACAACTTAATCTTACTTATATAAGGCTTGATTCAGCCACGTCTATTGAATGGTTAGAAAATAGTAATAAGCGTATGGTTAGGCAGATCCCTTTATTAAAATTAATTCAGACTTTATTTATAAAGAGTGATGGCATAAGTATTAGCAATTCACCTAAAAAAATAGAGATCGACTGCTATCTTGATTATCGAAGTTATCTTGTTTTATTACGGTTGCTTTACGGTGCAGACTCATTTGGGATTGTTATAGGGTGTGGAATTGGTGAAATTGAGCGAGCCACGGGTTTAAGCAAACAATCTATTTATCGCGCTATACAGCAGCTTAAAAAAAACGGATTTATCCGCTGCCAAGCGGATGGCGCAATTCGAAATAGTTTTATTCAAACAGAGTCTCCAATATACGCTTTAAACCTTTCGCATAGGTTTTTGGGGGATGCTGCGATCTACGGCAAATTTTATATTTTGAAGTACCCCCAGCCGCATGTTTTTGAAGTTCAGAAAGTGGCCTCTATTTTTACTATGCTGAATCCAAAGAGCGACTTGTTGTCAAACACTAAAAGTGAAGATTCAGATGTTGGCTTGAAGGTGTTGAATTGCAAAAACTATTATTTGTTACATGATCCTTTGTGCTGGATGAAACCGTTTATTCTTCGGTCTCGTGATGCTGTAGGTTATGCAAATTATGTTGTGTTACAACAGCAGGAAATAATGAAGTTATATGATCATTATGTCGAGCTAAAGCGGTTACATCCAGAGAACCCATTATCAGCGACGTTTTATTTAAAGCCGCATGAAAATATTTTGAAGGATGAGGCGGTTTTGGGTCATTTAGCATCTATCCAGCATACTAAACTCAGCGGGATGAACAACCGCTTAGGTCTTTTTCAAAGCATGCTTGAGCAGTGGTGCTGCCAGATATACAGTTGGAATAAATCGCTTTTTAAATTGCTGAAAGAAGCTAACCCAGTAGTAATCGATAATGAAAGCTTTGAGCGTTTAGGGTGCACAGACTTTCTCTATCCGTATTCATTGCAAGCGACTCAAATCAAAACAATCAAAGAGGATATGACGCTAAAAAATGAGTCTGATAAAATTGAATCAATGATCACCTTCAAGTTAAATGCTGAGCAGTCCAGAATTCATCAGTTTTTAATGGCCCTTATGGATCTAATTGCATATAACCAAATTTATTTTTTTCAGCAATGTATGCGGAAACATTCTGATATTGACCAAAAGCTCAGTGCAACTAAAAGTAGTTTGGGAAGGGTGTTGGTAAATGCAACTGAAATAGTGACGCCTTTTAGGATTTTACCTCGGTCATTTATACAGAATACATACAGCTGTTGCTTTGTCCCTGATCAGCATGCGGAAGCTAACAGGTATTTCTTAAGTGAATTGGCGTTTCAAGAACCCTTTCAGGATGGAACTCGCTTTGATTTTCCTACACAGCAAATAACAGAAACCTCACCAACACTGGCAGAACTTAAAAATTACGGACTGCTGTATCAACACTGTTTGTCATTATTCGAATAGTTTCTTTGCGCTAAGTTTTTTTTGGAAAAACCATTTTTCTGACCTAACTATCGTAACGTTAAACATATAAAAAGCCGAGCTTATCCGAAGGTTTGGAAATCGTGCTGATCGGCTGGGCTATCATTATTGCTTTTGCGCTAAGACGGTTTTATATATTATTAATATATAGAGATTAATACTAATAATAGATTCATGACTATACATCATAGAACTATAAATATTAAATATACCAATACAATTACTCATACAGATAACAAGAACCACGAGACATGTCATACAGATCTGAATAGATACCCCATATGGATGACGTTATTGATCAATGGTCTATGCAGAATGAGATCACTATTCGATATATGGATGACTTGTCCTTACTTGAGATAAGGACTCCATTTAAAAAAATAAGTCGATTGCTTAACTATGACGTGAATCATAGTTAAGGAAGTTCAACGTGTTCCCATTAGATCTAGATCATCAAGCAGGGGTGATGTATACCATTCATCGCTTTGTAGATATATGTCTTAATTTTGATATTTCAGACGAAGCATTCATTTTCAACTTAGAACGCTTGTATTGCGCATTTGAAGCCTTTAAACAAGAAGGGATTGAATACGCAGCATCGATTAGGGCATTTATTGCAGTCACTGAGTACGTCAATACTCAACGTGGCATGCTTAGCTTTGGTGAATATCTATCAGGGTTGTCTATAGGCGAAATTAAGGCATTAAGACGAATCCTGCATGCATATCGAGGGCTGATAAGTGATGAGATCAAAAGCTTTGCGAGACGGAAAGAATTGAATCGAGATGCATTACTTGATGAATTTGAAGGCGCAATTAAGGGGTATTATTCGGTTCTGGTGATCAGAGTGGATTTGAGCTATAACAAGGACAGCATGAGTGAAATTACAGTAAATGACTTCTATCAGCATATCGGAAAACTACGTGATTTGATCACTGATAAGAATGGATATTTTGATGCACTTTTGACCTATGCGATCGCACTGGAGCAGGGTATAACCAAAGGCTTTCATGCTCACTTGGCATTAGTGATTAATCGGTCTGAGCACCAGAGCGATTATAAAATTGCTGAAGGGGTAATTGAGAAGTGGAATGAGATTACTTTAAGCAAAGGTGTTGGATGGAACATCAACACGACAGCGAATAAAGACAACTACGAGAAGCAAGGTCGTTTAGGCATTGGAGAGATTCGTCGAACAATACCCGAACAAGGCGATAATGCTTTGGGTGCAGTTGCGTATCTCAGTGACCCTGATAAATACGAGCAGACGTTATTGGTTAAACCACGAGGGCGTAAAACGTTTTATAAGGGGGATTATCGGCATCATGGTCGCCCAATACCTGATACAGAAGAAAATAGAAGAATCAAAGAATGGGATGCGCAGACCGCTTTAGCAAAGCTGGAAGAGGAGATTTGGTTTAAAAAATTATGAAGATGCCAGTTCTATGAAGTTAATTAATTCGTAGGACAACACATGAGCCATTCAGAGTTAGAGTTTGTTACAGCACCCCGATTAGAACAAGACGTTTTAGAGCATTACCAAACGATTCGCTTTGCTCCAATTCCAGAAGGTACTGATTACGATGCTCATCAAAAAAATATAGATCAGGAGTTCAAGCGGAAACTGTCTGGTTATTTTTCAGCATGGCGCAGAATTATGGCCGTTGGCATTCATGAGCATTTATCTTTTTCCTTTTGGGCAGACAAGTTCTTTCAGGCTTACTGCAGTGTATTACAGGAAGAGCAGATTCGGTTCTTTGAGGTCACGGCGCAAAGAAGCGCTGGTTTTTATATCAATAAGATCGTAAAGCGGTTGAGAATACTGTTTGAAAGCACCAGCTTGACTGAAGAAATGCACAAGCAGAATGAGCGTTATGAAAAGCAAATTGAAAAGCTGAGAGAATCTTATTGCAATACCAGTCAAATCTATCCAGATGCTGCGGATTTAAAACTGGAACTAAGTCTAAATGAGGGTGGAAATGAAATTATCGATTTGCGACAGTTAGAGCGATTTTTATCAAATTTCCAAAAAAGTCTAGCAGCTGAGTATTGGTATAGAACACAAGCCATTTACCGCTTTTATCAAATTGTACGGGATGATGTTCAGCAGCGGTATGTGATCCACTTTTATCTGAGCTTTAACCGATCACTCTATGCTGATCCATTATTTTATTGCAGTGTCATAGAGCGTTGCTGGGCCCAGGTCACGAATTATATGGGTACCTGCAGTTGCCTTAGTCTGACAGATCAAAATAGTGTGGTTGATGCTGAACAGATGTTTCGGATTGATCGAATTATTCAAGAAGACGTCCAATGTCCGCTGAGTGCATTAAATAGCATGCCAGAGAATCAAACGGGTCAGTTTGGGCTTCCGAATAGAATCTGCATTTACCCTAAAGGATTTAAATGGTTTGATGGAGCACCTGTACGGCGCTGAAAATTTATATGAGTGTCCTGCACTTGCTTGACGCTCTAGATTGCGCAGATTATCCTTCTCATCAATTCTGTTTGCAAACGTCGAGCACCCAGATTTCTAGCCGAGCGCATTTCCAATATTAAGGCCTCTAGCTCAGTATTGATTTTAGTATTTGGAGATTTTAATGGGCGTTTACTCTGACTACTTAATCCATCAATACCTTGATCAGAATATCGTTTCCACCACTTGCGTAATGTTGGTCTAGAAATGCCACATCTCCGACAGACTAGGCCAGCATCATTGGTCTCTTCAAATAATTTAACCCATACGAGTCTTTGTTGAATTTCTCTGTTCATAGACACCAATTATATTGAAATGATGTCTATGAATCACACATTTAATGACTAGATTTCATTGGAGATTTTGGATGAGTTCAATTGCCACCACCTCTAAGATAAGTAAGCTTACTTTGTACTAACTCAAACTAGGTACAGCTTAAATCCTTTTAATACAGTTCCAGAAAATAACTAAATAAAGCTTCATTACCCATAAGCTATCCATTGATAAAGAGATAGCTTGTAAATTTGAGATATATTTTCATATAGGATTTACTTTCTAGAAGCTATTCAGTATTCTTTTCACGTTTCATTTTGATCTGACTTGCTATGTTGGCTAATAAGTTTTTTAAGCTTATTCTCGTATCAGTCCTGTTTTTGTTTGCTATAACAACGACGGGGATTTATACGTGGGCGCCTGTAATAGCAAAAAATCTAGGTCATCATCATGAACTGAGTATTTCTGTAGAAACAGACAGTTCCAGCCAATGGTCTCTTATTCATCATGCTGAAGAGCAAGTCTTAGAAGATACTAAAAATCACAACTGGACCAGTTATGATGAAGCACCTTTTCATCATTCTACTAAGCCTATTCAAGCTGATGATCAAATTACAATTGATCCAGTTTTTCTCTTAAGTTTTTCCCTCCCGCTCATTCTGCTTTTCCTGAGTCTTTTTGAACGACCCGTTCGATCCTATGCACTTAGGAAAAGGATAGAATATCTTTGTAATTCCTATATATTTACAAAAGGTTTAATTGTTCTAAGAAATTGATTTTTCTGTACAAAAAATAATTTCCATTTTTTTGTATAGGTAAAGTCATGTCTAAAAAATATCAGATATTTCTTGCCTGTGGTTTAGTAGCAGCAACGACTCGATTATTTGCAGCATCTGATTACGTTCAGCTACAACAACAGGTAATTTCAAACGATTCAATTTTGAAGAGTTTGCAACAGTCTCAACACGCATATGCCATAAATCAGAAATATGCCGGTAGACTTAATAATCCTACGTTTAATCTTGAATTAGACAATTTAGGTAATTCAGACCTTAAAGATCTTGATGGGCCAACGACTATGATTGGTTTGTCCCAGGATATTCCTCTCAATAATAAACGCGCTTTGCGTAGGCAGTTGGCAGGGTTTCAAGGGAATAATAACCAATTTGAGGCATTGAAGCGTCAGGCTGAATTAAAAGCCGATTTCCGTGTTTGTATGTCAAATTGGTATGCGGCTTCAAAACGGGTAGAAATTTATTCTACCGAAAGCAAGATGAACGCGAGACAAGCCCATGTTCTGAATGAAAAATTGAAGTTTGGCAGAGTAATTCCATCTGATGTTCAATTGAGTTCAGCTTTATCGTCTGAATCAAAACTACGTTATCAGAACGAAGTGAAGAAAGTTCAATTTCAAAAAAATCTGTGTTCCAAATTCATATCTGTATTACCTGATCAAGCAATAGAAGTTCCTTTAAGCATTAACTTTGCCGATAAAGTGAGCTTATCTGAACAAGAAGCCTTGCTTAAAACTCAACTGGCTAAAACCCAGTATGAATTAGCTAAAAAAGAAGCCGTGCCAGATATTACGCTGGGTTTAGGGGTAAGGAACTATCAGGAGACCAATGATCAAGTTTTCTTAGTTTCTACATCTATTCCCCTATCTGTTTTTAATCGAAATAAGGGGAGCATTGCACTTGCACAAGCGGAGCAAGTACATGCAGAAACTCGTTCTATTCTCGTAAACCGTAACTCCAAAATTGAATTAGAAAATAAGTCTATTGAAGTATCGAACCTGATTGATTCGATCAAAAATTATGATCAGTCCATACTTCCTGCCACCAAAGAAAGTTTGAGAATTGCTGAAATGGGGTATCAGGCAGGAAAAATTTCTTTACTTGAATTCAATACTATTAAGCAAATTTGGTTGGATAAACATCTCGCTCGATTCGATTTGTGGTTGGCTTTGCAAAATCAAATTGCAGAGGTTGAACGAAATTATGTGACCAATTTAGATCAAGAATAAGGCCTGAAAATATGAATAAACCAACCAATACTTTAATTACTACAGGTGTTATCGCTTTATTAGTCGTTTTATGTGCAATCGCTTGGTACAAAACGGGTAATAAAGCCGAAACTTCAAGTCATAATGAGGTGACTGAAGAAAAAGTTGCTGTAGCAGGAGATGAAAAAGGCCCGCATGGGGGCCGTTTATATCGCGATGGTGATTTTGCTGCTGAAGTCAAAATCTTCGAGGAAGGGGTAGAGCCTCATTTACGGGTGTATGGCTACTTTAAAGATAAGCCATTAAAACCAGAAGAGATTAGTGCCAATATTTTTATCCAGCGTCTTGATGCAGAACAAACCATATCATTTAAGCCTGAAAGCGATTATCTGATTGGGAATGAAATTGTCTATGAGCCACATTCATTCTTGATGGTGATCAATGTTGATTATCAAGGTAAAAAACATACTTGGAAATGGGATACCAAAGAGGGACGAGTCACTATGCTTGATAGCAGTATCAAGAGCAGTGGTTTGGAACTTTTAAAAGTTGAACCCATGATGTTTGAAAATGCACTCGAACTCAAAGGTGAACTGAAATTTCCTGATAATTTTGAAAGTTTTATTACCCCTAAAGCGAGCGGAACATTAATAAAAACGTACCGTTCAATTGGCGATCAAGTGAATCAGGGGGATCTTTTGGCGACTGTACAAAGTCCGGATTTAATTCGTCTTAATGCGGAACGTACTCTTGCATTGGATACCTTACAATTTGCCCGTAAAAAGATGGAGCAGGAACGAGCTTTATTCCAAAAGCGTGTTTCACCTGAAATTGATTACATCAATGCCAAACGTGAATTTGAAGATGCACAGACTCGGGCCAATGAGCTTAATAGTTTAATCAGCTCTTATGGAGGTGCGGGTAATGGAACAATTGAAGTCAGAGCCGCGATGTCAGGCACGATTCTACAGGTGCTTGGAGCAGTGGGTTCTAATGTAACGCCATCATCTCCATTGTTCAAAATAGCTAATACATCTCAGTTGCTTGCTGTGGTTAATGTACCAGCAAATAAATTAGATGCTATAAATCCAAACAATAAAGTAACTGTTAAGCCTCAAACTCAAACAGGCACAGAAGAAGCGTTGGGACGTATCAAATATATCAGTGACGTGATTGATCCAAAAACACGAACTGCGCAAGTCTTTATTGAAATTCCAAACCAGTTCAGATGGCGTTCAGGGCAGTTAATCACTGCAGAAATCTTTGAAAACCAGAGTATGAAACCGATGGTTGTCCGTGAAGATGCTTTACAGAACTTCCGTGATTGGGATGTGGTGTTTATTCGTGTCGGGAATGACTTTGAAGCACGTCCTCTAGAGTTAGGCGATAAATTTAATGGTTTTGTTGAAGTTAAATCTGGTCTAAAAGCAGGGCAGATTTATGCAGCAGGTAATTCTTATTTATTAAAAGCAGAGCTGGGTAAATCTGGCGCTACTCATGATCATTAAGGAGTAGCGTTTATGTTTGACCAAATTGTAAAGCTCTCGATAAAGAATCGTTGGCTGGTACTGATCATTTTCCTATTCATAGGGGCATTTGGCGTTTACAACTATTTTAAACTGCCCATTGATGCTGTACCCGATATTACCAACGTACAAGTTCAAATTAACAGTGAGGCCCAGGGCTTATCTCCAACCGAGATGGAATCCCAGGTCACCTACCCCATTGAAACGGCTTTGGCTGGTATTCCTAATCTGGACTATACCCGATCAGTATCCAGATACGGCTTATCTCAAGTGACTGCGATTTTTAAGGAAGGCACGGACATTTACTTTGCCCGTCAGCTAGTGAATGAAAAGTTGCAAGGGGTTACACCAAGTCTTCCAGGAGGTATATCGACTTCTATGGGTCCTGTTTCTACAGGACTTGGCGAAATCTTCATGTACACGGTGGAAAATGCAAAAAACAACCCGACTCCACTTTCACCGACTGAATTGCGAACACTTCAGGATTGGGTGATCAAGCCTCAGCTTCGAAATGTCGAAGGTGTGAATGAAATCAATACGATTGGTGGCTATTTAAAACAATTTGTTGTACAGCCCGACTATGCGTATTTACGAAGTATTGGTCTAGATCAAAAGACTATTTTGGATGCTATTTCTAAAAATAGCATGAATAAAGGTTCAGGCTATATTGAGAAGAATGGTGAGCAGTACTTGATACGTTCTGATTCTCAAATCAGTTCGATTGAACAAATTCAGAATATTCCGATCACCACAAGCAATGGTTATATTTTGCGTTTAAAAGATGTAGCTAAGATTTCTATTGGACATGAACTCCGTACAGGTGCTGCAACAAAAGATGGCCAGGAAATCGTGCTGGGTACAGCTTTTATGCTGATTGGAGAAAACTCTCGTAATGTCGCTGATGCAGTAGATCAAAAATTACAGCAAGTCCAAAAGTCTTTACCTGAAGGTGTTGAAGCCAAAGCAGTATATAACCGTACGACATTAGTTGATGCCACGATTGAAACCGTGAAGAAGAATTTGCTCGAAGGTGCAATTCTGGTCATTGTCGTGTTGTTCATTTTTCTGGGTCATTTCCGTGCTGCACTGATTACCGCAATGGTGATACCACTGTCTATGCTGATGACCATAACAGGTATGGTGAATCAGAAAATTAGTGCAAATTTAATGAGCTTAGGGGCTTTGGACTTCGGGATCATTGTAGATGGTGCCGTTGTAATTGTTGAAGCCTCACTTGCAAAATTAGCGATGAAGCAGAAAGAATTAGGACGAATACTCACCCGTCAAGAACGATTCACGACGGTTTTTGAAGCGACTAAGGAATCACGAAAAGCCATTCTCTATGGTCAGTTGATCATCATCTTGGTGTATCTGCCTGTCATGACGCTTACTGGTGTTGAAGGCAAGATGTTTACACCGATGGCAGCTACAGTTGTTATGGCTCTCGTGGCTGCAATGGTTCTTTCGATTACTTTTGTTCCTGCAATGGTGGCTTTGGTCACGACAGGCGAAATTAAGGAAGAGGAATCGAAGATTGTTCATTTCATTAAGAAAGTTTATAGCCCAATTTTAGATTGGTCTTTGAGTCATCGTTATAAGCTGATCGCGTTCGTAGCAATTTTCTTTGTATTCAGTGCGAGTCTTTCAACTCGTTTAGGTTCCGAATTTATTCCCTCATTAGATGAAGGTGATGTGGCATTACATGCACTTCGAATTCCTGGAACTTCTTTAACTCAAGCTGTTGAAATGCAGTATGCGCTTGAAAAAGAAATCGTCAAAATTCCTGAAGTGAAAACCATGTTTGCCAAAGTGGGGACAGCTGAAATTGCGACTGACCCAGTTCCACCAAACGTCGCTGATAATTTTGTGATATTGAAACCACGTAGCGAATGGCCGAATCCTGACAAGGAAAAATCAGCTGTCGTTGCCGATATTGAACGTGTGGCAAAAGGCGTTTATGGCAACAACTATGAGTTCACTCAGCCGATTCAAATGCGTTTTAACGAACTGATTTCAGGTGTCCGTACAGATGTTGCAGTGAAGATTTATGGTGATGATTTAGATCAGTTGCTTGAATCTGCAAATGCTGCAGCGAAAATTTTAGAAGGTGTGAATGGAACAGCCGACTTAAAAGTTGAACAGATGAGTGGGCTTCCAATGGTCTCTGTTGAACTCAAGAAAGACATGATTGCGAACTATGGGCTAGATGCAGAAGATGTGCAAAAGCACGTTTCTAATCTAATCACCGGTGAAACAGCAGGTAAAGTATTTGAGGGTGATCGTAAGTTCGATATTGTTGTGCGGATGGATCAAAACTCAGTAACTGACCTGGAAAAACTGTATCAAATTCCTGTCAGTTTGCCTGATGGTTCAAGTGTATTGTTGTCCGAATTGATTGAATTGAAGAATATTCAAGGACCCAACCAAATTTCTCGTGAAAATGGTAAACGTCGTATTGTGATCACGGCAAACGTGCGTGGTACTGATATCGGTAGTTACATTGCTGATGCACAATCAAAATTAAACTCTGATTTCCAAATGCCAGAAGGTTACTGGCTCACTTGGGGCGGTACTTTTGAACAAATGGAGTCCGCCTCTAATCGACTTATGATTGTTGTACCCATCGCTTTGATTTTGATATTTGCAATGATTTATATGGCCTTAGGCAATATCAGAAATAGTGTGCTGGTCTTTACTGGTGTGCCTTTTGCATTAACGGGTGGCGTCATTGCTTTAGCCCTCCGTGATATTCCTTTCTCTATCTCGGCTGCTGTTGGTTTTATTGCTTTATCGGGTGTTGCAGTACTCAATGGTTTGGTACTCGTATCGGCCATTCAGAGATTGCGTGATCAGGGTGAAGGGCTGATTGATGCAGTAAAACATGGTGCATTAGAACGTTTGCGGCCAGTGCTGATTACTGCACTGGTTGCCTCTTTGGGCTTTATCCCTATGGCTTTAAACGTGGGGATTGGTTCAGAAGTACAGCGTCCAATTGCAACCGTTGTTATAGGGGGAATTATTTCCTCAACGCTACTTACCTTGATTATTCTGCCCACCCTGTATGTTTGGTTTAACCAAGCTCTTCAGAAAAAATCTGACGATTTCGCTGAGCAGAAAGGGTAGAGAAGTTCAATATGATGGCAATAGTGCAAGATTCAAAAATGAGATATGTGATGATGTGGCTGGTTTGCATCATCAGTCTTGCACTATGTCTGCATTTTAACGAGCATGCGACTGAAAACCGCTTTCAAGAGCATGCCTATGTAGATGTGATTCATACTCATCATCATGAGGTAAATCAGCAACATTCACATCATCATCAAGATACCTATTACGAACATTTTTCTAATGTTGCATCTCTCAAAGAAATAGCACTCATCTTGCTTCTGTTAGGTGCGCAAATATTTGACCGTACGAAGAAATACGCTCTATTGCTTGCAAGTCGTATTTTTAAACCTCCAAAAAAAATCATGAGTTTTTTGAACCATTTTTTAATTTTTGGAGTTTGATTTAGATGCAAATTATTGATTCACATTATGTGAAGCTCAAAACCTATTTAAAGCTGTTGATTGCTTTAGGTATGGTCTTGATAAGTCCTGCACTTTTTGCTCATGGAGTTGCAGAGGGTGACAAAGGCTATATACAGGAAATCTACGGTGTTCATGTGATCCCCTTTATTTATCTGGGCGCCAAACACATGGTTACAGGTTATGACCATTTATTATTTCTGGTCGGTATTATTTTCTTCTTATACCGTATGAAAGATATTGGTTTGTATGTCAGCCTGTTCGCCATCGGTCATTCAGTTACCATGCTGATAGGGGTGTATTACAACATTTCGATGAATGCATACATTATTGATGCAATCATTGGTTTTTCTATTGTTTATAAAGCTTTAGATAATTTAGGTGCTTATCAGCGCTGGTTT
>Ga0154420_1046_pt2 | contig 45864 bp, 42 predicted proteins | sample RifGroC1_FD_115924 | JGI IMG/M metagenome (GOLD analysis project Ga0154420, IMG submission 115924) | Acinetobacter sp. GWC1_38_13
CTCAATTACTTGATCGACCGCGTTTAATAGCTGAATCGAGTGTTTGGGATATCCAAGCTGATGGTCGCCCACAACAAATGAAAGCCATTATTCGCGAAGATGAATGCATTGGTTGTACCAAGTGCATTAGTGCTTGTCCTGTTGATGCAATTATCGGAAGTGGTAAGCTCATGCACACGATTCTGACAGATTTGTGCACAGGCTGTGAGCTCTGTATCCCTCCTTGCCCTGTTGATTGTATTGACCTCGTCCCTGATAACAATCCCATCCCCACTGAGGATCAACGTATTAACGAGCAGGACAATCTTCGTCAGCGTTACTACGCACATATTCAACGTGAAGAAAAACGTCGTATCGACCGCAAAGGTCCTGTAGTTAGAGCCGAAATTGACACTGAATTTTTCGCACAATTTTCACAGGCTTTGAAAAATGTTCCGACTATAACATTAGCTGAAAAAGCAAAAGACCATAGCGCACAAGATGCTAAAACTACTATTGAGCTCGCCAAAATACGAACTCAAATCAAAAAACTGGAGAAACAATTAAGTGTTCGACTTGATCCGCAAAAGCAAGCACAACTTGATGCCCTTCAAACACAATTAAAAGAATTACAGGAGGTCTAAATGTCGAGTAAAAATATGACTAAGAAGCAAGTTCAGACTTTCTTCGAGCGCTTACGAGAACAAAGACCGACTCCACAAACTGAACTCAATTACTCATCTCCTTTTGAGCTATTGATTGCAGTTATGCTTTCAGCCCAAGCCACTGATGTGAGTGTCAATAAGGCAACTGATAAACTTTTCCCTATTGCCAATACAGCACAATCCATTCTAAATCTCGGTATTGAAGGATTAAAGAGTTATATTAAAACCATCGGTCTCTATAACTCTAAAGCTGAAAACGTCATTAAAACCTGTCAAATTTTAGTTGATCAATATCAAGGAAATATTCCAGAAACACGTAAAGAACTCGAAGCACTTCCTGGTGTGGGTCGAAAAACAGCGAATGTTGTTTTGAATACAGCTTTCGGTCATCCAACTATGGCGGTCGATACGCATATCTTTCGTGTCGGTAATCGCACTGGACTTGCGATAGGAAAAAATGTTCTAGAAGTAGAACATCGACTCATCAAAGTTATTCCAAAAGAATTCATTGTTGATGCACATCATTGGCTTATTTTACATGGTCGTTACTGTTGCATCGCACGTAAACCGAAATGTGGTGAATGTATCGTAGCCGATGTCTGTAATTGGAAAGATCGTTTTGAGTTTGGAGCGACAAAGCCCATCAAACTCAAAGAAATACATTAATCCTGATCTTTTTTAGTCTGCTGTAATTTTGGGTGTAACTGGCGTGGCTTGCCATATTTTTTATTTTCAATCGCCTGCTGTTTCTGCACATGACGTAGCATTTTTTGACTTTGGTATAATAGAAAAAGTAACAGTAAAACACTTAAAATAACGACAAGGATAAGAACAAACTTCAACATTTACCTCTCCAAAATAAAAAGAGCCCTATTTAAAGAGCTCTTTTAAATTTGCTGTTTAGATTATTTATCCAAAATAGCAAAAAGATCTTTTTGAACTTCATCAATCGCACGCAAGCCATTCAACTTATCGTAAGTCGGTGCATTTTCGCCTGAAGCAGCACGACCTTGATAGAAGCCAACCAATTGCTCAGTTTCACTATGGTAAGAAGCTAAACGCTTACGGATTGTTTCTTCTTGATCATCAGGACGTTGTACTAGGTCTTCGCCAGTTTCATCATCCTTACCTTCCACTTTAGGTGGATTGTAAACTAAGTGATATACGCGGCCAGATGCTGGGTGCTGACGACGACCAGAAAGTCGTTGAACAATTTCCTCATCAGGAACATCAATTTCAATCACGTGATCAATAGAGATTCCTGCTGTTTCTAATGCCTCAGCTTGTGGAATCGTACGTGGAAAACCGTCAAAAATACAACCGTTAGCGCAATCAGGTTGAGCAATACGCTCTTTCACCAGACCAATGATCAATTCATCGGATACTAAACCACCTGACTCCATAACGCTTTTCGCTTTTAAGCCAAGTTCAGTACCTTCACGAATTGCAGCACGGAGCATATCACCGGTTGAAATTTGTGGGATATTGTAGCGCTTACAGATCAACTGAGCTTGAGTACCTTTTCCTGCCCCAGGTGGTCCGAGTAAAATAATGCGCATAAAGAACATCCTCATTTAAAAACAATAAATCTTAAATTGAGCAATATCATACAGACTTATTGCTCAACCAACATCAAATTAATTATAAGAAAGCAACAAATAAATGGATTAAACCTGCTAAAAAACCAGTCACACCACCCAACACAATTAAAATCCACTCATCTTCCTGAAACGCAGGACGCAATAAGTTTTGGAACTCTTTCGGTGTTAGCTCACGAATACGATCTCTAAACATTTGAAAGATTTTCTGTGCACGGCTTGCATTTAATGCAGGATCACATACAGGCCCCATGGTAATTTCAATTGAGCGATCAATCAAGTCGGTCTTGAGTCTAGCATATTCTCTTGGACCTAATGATAACTGTAATGATGTTCTGACTAATGGGGTTTCCATGATTTCATTGATATGACGCTTGACAATTCGACGAGTTTTATCTTTCTTCGTCCCATACATCATTTCTGTCATGATCGATTTAAGCGTAATAAGGTCTTCCGTCACCACACTAGCAAACACATCAGAAACTTCTTCTTGACGTTTCATAAATGCACCTTGAACGTTATATGTACCGATCTTCAAGACTGGAACAATCCAAGGGAATTTACGATCTTTAGTCAGGCGGAAAATCTGAGGATATCGAATATAGTGAGGTTCAATAGGATTGAAAACCATCCAAATTGCAATCCAGTTGGTTAGGAAACCCCATATTGCAGCCCAAAATGGTACAGTCCAATGCCATGGCACCACAAACCAAACGATCATTTGGAAAATACCAAAGAACATACCAATCAATGCGCTGATGTGCCAAATAAAATTGATTTCTTTTTGACCAACTTTTAGGAACATTCGTACCATCAAACGGCGATCACCTTCCATTTGGCGAACAACCATTTCTCGCATATCAACAAGTGACTCGACGTTCATGGTCAGCTCAGTCACAAGTTCTTTTAAGGTATTTGGTAATTGTTTATGTGCTTGAGCATAAATACGACGTTTAATCGAATAAGGTAGGTTTTCCCATAAAACCGCATTACGATCAATCATGACTTCGTCAATGAGGTGTTCAAGCTCGAAACCGACTTGCTCACCAATGATCATCGCCATGTCTTCGGGGTCCATTGCCTCTAAAAACTCTCGCAATGAGCCTAACTTAGATAATGTATTGTCAGTAATGATGCCTGAAATACGCCCTGCTTTACGAGGTACAATTCCTTGCCAGCCTACGGGTAATGGACCTAAATGGAATCCCCAAAAAGTAATTGGGTAAAATACCATTTTTAAAGCCATCCACACATGCGCCCATGTCACAAAAGCAGTTACTGGAATAATACTCAGAACTGCCCAAAAATCTGGGCGAGCGAGGAAAATCTGCCACAATTCATTGACGTAATCAAACATGCATGACTCTCAAAATTATTAGTAGATTATGGCTTGTGGGCTAAACAATCAGTACAGCACTTACAAACCAAAACTTAATGTATAAGAGAATTGAATCGTTGGTTCAGTTTTTTCAATTACCTCTCCACGACCATTTTTCATTCTCTCACCAGCACCAATTCCTACACTAAATGTGCTGATGCGTTCAGGGTTTAGCCAAACATAGGCTAAATCTACGCCTGCACCGAGACGTGCTTTTTCTTTTCCATTAATTTGTTTGCTTTCAATGTGCCCCGCATAAGCACCAATGTAATATCCGTTTTTGTCTGTACCAGTTAAATGATATGGATAACGAAACCCAACCTGACCACCTGCAGGATTGTCATCATTCAAAAACACACCTGCTTTGGCATAAGCAATCCCATATGGATTAACCCATTCAACATTGCCATGTAATAACTTTTTAGTGAAACCTGCACCAACATTCCATGTTGAAACTTTAGCGTCTTTTAATTTTGGCTCAGGTAAATAAGGATTTTCGTCTGCGTAAGCAACAGTGTTCAACGACATAACCGCTAATAAAAGATAAAGTTTTTTCATTATTTTCTCCATTTTCCCTAAGAGTGTGTCTTAGACATTCCTATTTCAAACAGTTTCAGACTTTAACAGAATTATTTTGCTTCTAATATACAAGACCCTACAATTTTCATGTCTGCAAAGTCAAAAACTGTCGCACCATCATTTATATGATCAGTTGAAAAATCTACAGTAAGATCGTTCAACTTACGTTAAAATAGTCCACTTTCGTTCTCTGCCATCCTGCAATTTAAGTCGATACCCTATGAAACAGCACTTTCCTTTAAAAAATATGCAACAAGAGAAGCGCATTTATAAGGGTCGAATTTTTTTTGCGATTTCAGTCGTCGTTGTTTTCCTACTTTTATTGATTTGTCGTTATGCATATTTACAGATTATTCATTACGATGACTTTACAACGGCTTCTGACAAAAACCGTATTCGCTTGCAGCCCCTCCCTCCAGCACGTGGTTATATCTACGATCGTAATGGTGTATTGCTCGCAGACAATTATCCAGTATTCAGTGCCACATTAAGTAAAACTGATGTTAGCGACATAGACGGAACCCTAGCACGTCTTATTCCAATTTTAAGTCTCACTGAAGAAGATATTGAGCGTTTTAAAAGCCGGGTCAAAACTGCTCGAAAAACAGAACGAATCGCGATTAAGTTAAATCTCACAGAAGCAGATATTGCCAAATTTAGTGAGGTTAAATACGCATTTCCTGGTGTAAAAATTGAGACTCAAATGACTCGCTACTATCCACATGGCGAGTTGTTTGCTCATGTGATTGGATACGTTGGACGAATCAATGACAAAGAACTCAAATCGATTGATAAAGATTTATATGCTGGAACAAACCTGATCGGGAAAATTGGTGCGGAGAAAAGTTACGAAGAATTATTACATGGCACTCCAGGTTATGAATCTGTAGAAGCTGATGCACACGGTAACGTTCTTAGACATCTTGGTCGACAAGACCCTGTACGTGGAAATGACCTTTATTTGTCTATTGATTATGGTTTACAGACTATTGCAGCACAACAGTTAGTTGATCGTCGTGGTGCAATCGTTGCAATGGACCCTCGTACAGGGGAAATTCTAGCTTTAGTTTCAAGTCCAAGTTTTAATCCAAACTTATTCGTTACAGGGATTAGTACTAAAGACTATAGTGGTTTACGGGATAATCCTGATCAACCTCTTTACAATCGTGCTGTTCAAGGTGCTTATCCTCCAGGATCAACGATCAAGCCAATGTTTGGTCTTGGTGGGATTCATTACGGATTGGTCGATTGGAGTACCGCGATCTCAGACCCAGGTTACTTCTCTTTACCAGGTGATAGTCATCGTTTCCGTGACCATAAAAAAAGTGGGCATGGTGCAGTGAATTTACATAAAGCCCAAGTAGTTTCTTGTGATACCTACTTTTATATTTTGTCGTATCGTATGGGAATCGACAAAATGAATACTTGGATGCGCCAATTCGGTTTCGGTGAGAAAACTGGTGTTGATTTACCAAGTGAAAGCTCAGGCTTATATCCAAGTCCAGAATGGAAAATGCGAACTCGAAATACAAAATGGTTAAAAGGTGAAACCATTTCAGTGAGTATCGGTCAAGGTGCATTTACAGCGACACCATTACAGCTCGCTATGGCAACGGCAATTACAGCCAACAAAGGCTCACATGTCACACCACATGTTTTGAGAGATCATAAAGGCGCCAAGAAGCTTCCTGTTCACAATGCTCCTGATGGAAAAATTCAGTTTAATGGGACAGATGAAGATTGGATCAATATGCACGCTGCCATGATTGATGTCATTCAATCTGGTACAGGTCGCGGGATCAAAGGCGGTCTGCGTTATTCTATTGCAGGTAAAACAGGTACAGCACAAGTAAAAAGTATTGCTCAGGGCAAAAGATATAACGAAGCAGCATTGTCCTCTAGACAGTGGGATCATGGTCTATTTGTCGGATTTGCACCTGCAGAAAATCCAGAAATTGCGATCGCCGTAGTTTGGGAAAATGGTAAGCATGGTGGTTCCGCCGCTCAACTTGCGCGTCCAGTATTTGATTATTGGTTGGTTAATCGTAAGAAAAACCCAATTCGTCCTTTGAACCATCAAGTCAGTGGTGGGTTAATGACAGCTGGCATCAAACCTGCAGAACTTCCAAGCGGTAGTGGTACATTTAGTTCAACAAATGCTCCTGCTTCAACTCCTGCTGTAAGCTCAACAGCACATGCCGATGGAGTATCTGAATAATGAAAAATCAGTTACGCATTATCGGAGGAGAATGGAAACGTCGAACATTACCGTTCGCATCTATTGAAGGATTAAGACCAACACCTGATCGTGTACGTGAAACATTATTCAATTGGTTAATGTGGGATATCCAAAATAGTAAGGTATTAGATTTATGTAGTGGTTCAGGAGCTTTAGCTTTTGAAGCGCTTTCTCGTGGTGCAGCTGAAGTTATCATGATTGAACCCGATGTCACTCAATCTGGATTTCTAAAACAAAATATTCAGCTATTAAAAACCAATAAATGTCAGCTCTACGTGACCACAGCACAGAAAGCTTTACAGAAAATTAACCAACAATTTGATCTTGTTTTTCTTGATCCGCCCTATGGCTTGAATTTATGGCAAGAGTTAGCTGAGTCTGTGGATACAAAGATCGTAGCGAATGGTTTTATTTATGTAGAAGCTGATCGTGAGTTATCTGAACTAAAACTGCCTGCTTCTTGGAAAAAGATTAAAGAAACCAAAGCAGGAATAGTAAAAGCAGGTTTATATCAGAAAATGCCTTAAAGGACTCTTAACCAAAACAATCGAACCATTTGTCCTCGATCAAACGGAAAACTCGACAAATATTCATATCCTATTCGATTGTCTTGGTTAATCTGATAAACGATGCCATAACCCAGTGAAATGGATAAATCATTGAGACCAAAACTCATCGTGTCTCCCGTCAAGACTTTTTGGTTCAGCTAGTCAGTTTGATAAGCCGTATAGTTATAAATTCTTAGACGTTCATCATGATAAAATTGATTGTGTAAAATTGAATAGTCCGTTTTAATTTCTGGATAAGCAGATTCAAACATCTCTTCAGTATGTTGATCCTCAAATCCAGCAAAAAAGTCGTATTGCTGTGCTGCTAAAAATTGTAAAGGCATCAAAAGACAAGTAAGTAAACATAGACGTCTGGCTAACATAGCATTCAATAAAAGTTTCTTGAGCATAAGCAACATAGAGTTTAAAAGTATGTGATAGTAATCAACGGATTTGGCAAATAACAACTCAACAAGCTCTCAAACCCAATTTTATAGAATCAAGTATATGTCTAAGTGAATTTCGGAATGTAGAAATTGCTAATGATGTCTAAAAAGATTATTTAATTTCATTTGTGTCTGACATAAACTATTAATTTATAGATTGAATTCTATATACAATAACCCCAATCTCATCATCTAATTCAACTCCAAAAAATTATGAAACGTTTTATCTTGTTAACGATAATCTTGAATTTAACAGGTTGTATCTTTGGTCAATCCAATGAAGTGAAACGTGCAGAAAAAGTTTTGCAGAGTTTTGAATGTAATAATATTGAAACCAACCAAATTGCAACCTCATCAATTACCAATTTTCATCAGCAAACTTTGGCTGCAAACAAGTCAAAAGCATCAACATATGTTGAGCAATACAAAAATGGCGAAGATCTCTTTGACATACCACTCGATGAAGTAGTACAACAAAAATATCAACTTTATAAACAAGCATGTCAAGCACTTGGTGGTGTTGCACCTAGAACTGAGCCTGTAATAGTAACCAATAATCATGAGGATACTAGCGGGGCTTGATAGCAAATTGGATCGCTTCACATGATAGAACAACAAATAACTTTAAAACATTATATTGCCTTCGGTTTTATATGCCTCGCAGTCATCATCGCTAGTATTCACCCACTTGAGTTTGAATCGTATCTGTTGCATCAAGCTGGCACGGTACTCATGTTGATTGCATTAATTATTGTAATTAAGAAAATTGGTATCGATTTCTATAGTTTTTGCTTATACCTTGCTTTTTTATTCATTCATATTGTTGGTGCACACTATTTATATTCATACGTACCTTACAATGAGTGGTTTCAAACGCTATTCCACATTGATTTGAATCAAACAATGGGATGGTCGAGGAACATGTATGATCGTTTTGTACATTTCGCTTATGGGCTACTACTCTACCCATTCTTCTACCGCTGTTTTGAGTTCTTCTTTCCCAAATCTAAACCCGTTGCAATATTTTTATTAGTTGTCCAATTTGTCATGGCATCGAGTTTAGTCTATGAGTTGATTGAATGGTGGATCGCAATCGGTTTATCGCCAGAAGATGCCGAAAATTACAATGGGCAACAAGGAGATATTTGGGATGCACATAAAGATATGTTTCTAGCAACTCTTGGTTCGATTTTGATTGGTTTACTATATCTATATAAAGAAAAAACTCTTATTCAGAACAAATAAGAGTTTTCCCCATGTTTAGAACATCCAATTTGAAGAGACATCTAAATCATTGAATAATTCTTTGAAAGATGTCTCAGCTAAGTCAGTTTGCACAGAAATCGTCTCCACAGTGCCTAATAGCGAGTTTTGACTCACAAGATTCTGATCAAACTCATTTAATAATTGATCTATCACATCTGTTTCCAACTTTTCTGCACTTAATAAATGCTCTAGCGGAATTGATAATTGTTCCTCATCTACAAAGCTATCCGATATGTTTGGAGCTCTTAAAAGACGATCTAAATTAACAGAGTCCACAAAAGAAGTTTGAACCTCCTCAATGATTAAGGAATCACTCAACATCAGCGCACTAGGTTGAGCTGGAGCTACAATTGTGAAATTAAAGGCATCACTGAGTTCACTGGTATTACCAGCTACATCTGTTTGAGTTAAAGTAATTTTGTGTGAGCCTAAAACTAAATCATTCGTTACGGTGTAACTCCATTTACCATTATCTCCAACTGTAACAGTCCCAATCGGATAGCCATTATCAAATATTGTGAGTACTGCTTTTGCTTCACCAATTCCTGATAATGTTGGCTTGGTATCATCGGTACTTCCACCTGAACTAACAGCGCCTTTAACTGCGCCAATATCATCCATTACCGTTTGTAGCAGAGGCTTAGTCGGTGCAATTGTATCTTTAGCACCAAATATATCTGTAGGTTCAGAACGATTTCCTGAAGAATCGATAATATAAATTTTGGCAATATTTTTATCTGTTAAAGCAGGTGACAAACTCAGACTGAACTTACCATCCGCACCAACTGTTCCAGAGCCAATAGTTGTTTGACCATCTGCACTTTTAACTTCTATTTTTGCATTTGCTTCAGCTTTGCCTGTCACAATAGTGCCATCTTGATTAAGCTGTGCCAAAGGTGAATCAGGTGCAATTGTATCTTTAGTTCCAGTCACAACTGTTGATTTCGAAACATTACCAGCACTATCAATTGCAGAGACAGCCACTTTGCTTCCATTCACTAAAGGTTCGTTTAGTTTTACTGTATAGTTTCCATCCTGATCCGCTAGACCAGTGGCAATGACTTTTCCTGTTGAGTCTTTAATCTCAATTTTTGCTTTGGCTTCAGTTTTACCTGTAATCGTTTGTGTATCCGAACTGAGTACTGCCGTTGGTGTTATCGGAGCAATCATATCCGTCGAATCATTTTTATCATTATTATTGTCGTCATCATCATTCACTGCCAACAAATAAAGACCTTCAGCAGCCAGAGCTATCAGTCCGCCTTTAATCAATTGCGATTTAGTGATCCCAAGATCATCTGCGGGTTCTGATACTGAAGAGACTTGTGTAGGTAACTCTGTCGAAACTTGAGGTACAGCTTGACTTGATGATGTGTAACGAACAAATTTGCCCGAATCATCAAATTCGGCAATCGAGTAGCTACCATCATCATTGCTAAGCGCCAATGTATGCTCACTGGCATTCATTTCATTGTAAAAATCACGAATGATTATTTTCTCGCCATTTTTTAAAGTAATGACTAAATCATCGCCTTGCTTGATGATGGATTTTATACTCTCTTGGTTGATACCTAATTGAATAATAGATGGCTGACTTAATATGACATCCTTGATTTGTCCATCTTGTAAAATGTTTAGGCTCGTCTTTGAAGAAACGATAACTCTTGTCATTATTATACCCACTGATCAATTTTATTTTAAAAACTTTAGATTAATGAATAATTAAGTACTTAATCTGTTCGTTAAAATATCAAATGCAATCATTTAGAATAATCTATTCAAAGCTGAGTTTTGTCATTTTATTTAATTGACCATCAATTAAAATCAGATGTCATAAAACAAAAAACCAGCCGAAGCTGGTTTAAAGATTTCTTTGTTAACTTAGAATTTAGGATCGCGCATTTGAACGAGCGTATTGTTTGCTTTTACTAGAGTATCAGTCATTTTCCCAAGTACTGCTGGAATTAAACTTTCTGCCATTTGCGCTGCTTGTAATCCAAGTTTCTCACCAAATGTCGGGCGTTTGCGAGTATTGATCACGTATACATCATGTTTTGGTAACAAGCTAAGTAAATACTCATCCGAAGTCTGTAACTTATCCACCAAATTTAATGCGAGAGCATCTTCACCATACCAATGCTCACCTGTTGCCACTTTTGAAATATCTAATTGAGGACGATATTTTTCAACAAAGTGCTTGAATAAAGAATGCGTTTGTTGCAATTCTTCTTCAAATTTCGCCTTGCCTTCAGGTGTATTTTCTCCGAACATTGTCACAGTACGTTTATACTCACCAGCCGTATACAATTCAAAATCAACGTTATGTTGTTTTAAAAGACGGTTGAAGTTTGGAACCTGTGCAACCACACCAATTGAACCGACCACAGCAAATGGTGCTGTAATGATTTCATTGGCAATACAAGCCATCATATAGCCACCGCTTGCAGCTACTTTGTCTACACAGATCGTCACATTAAAACCCGCATCACGTAAACGAACTAACTGAGCAGCAGCCAAACCATAACCGTGTACCATTCCACCAGGACTTTCTAAACGAACTACAACGCGGTCGTGCCCTGCTTTTGCGGTTGCTAGAATAAGGGTAATTTCCTCACGAATCGTATCTACAGCAGAGGCTTGTACATCACCTTTGAAATCGAGCACATAAATTTTCTGATCATTTTTTTTACGAATTTTCGCTTCTTTTGCAAGCTGTTGCACCAGTTGTAAAAGTTCCAAACGAGATGCTGTTGTTTGCGCAATTCTTTTTCTTTGCTCATTCACGCGCGCATTTAAATGACTTATACGAATCTCAGCAGGAAATTTAGGTAAATGGAATAACATAAAATAAGTGCTCTTAAGTTCGGCTTTTATCCGTCTAAGATGTGGTCAGTTGAGTTAAAATTCAATAGTGATTTTGAAAAATAGATTCTTTTTCATCTGCCTATACAAAAAAAGAGCCCGAAGGCTCTTCTTTTCACTGTAAAAATATCAACCGAAACGACCTGTAATATATGCTTCAGTTAATTGATGATCTGGCTGAGTAAATATTTTCTCAGTTGAGTTCACTTCGATCAAATCACCTAAATGGAAGTAAGCAGTACGATCAGATACACGAGCTGCTTGTTGCATTGAGTGCGTTACAATGGCAATCGTATATTGCTCAGAAAGTTCAGAAATTAATTCTTCAATCTTCGCAGTTGCAATTGGATCAAGTGCTGAACACGGCTCATCCATTAAGATCACTTCAGGGCTTACTGCGATTGTACGTGCAATACATAAGCGTTGTTGCTGACCACCTGACAAACCTGTTCCTGGCTGACTCAAACGATCTTTCACTTCTTCCCACAGACCAGCTTTACGTAAACTGTTTTCAACGATTTCTTCCAAATCGTATTTATCACGAGCTAAGCCATGTAGCTTAGGACCATAAGCTACGTTATCGAAAATTGATTTAGGAAATGGATTCGGTTTTTGGAATACCATACCAACTTGCGCACGTAGTAGAACCACATCAAGATTTGGATCATAAATATCTTGATTATCTAGAGTGACTTTACCTGTTACGCGACAAGTATCAATCGTATCATTCATGCGATTCAAAGTACGCAAGAAAGTCGATTTACCACATCCTGATGGACCAATAAAAGCAATCACTTCATTTTGATAGATATCAAGATCAATACCTTTAATCGCTTCAGTTTCACCATAGTAAACATGAACATCTTTGGTCATGATTTTTACTTCATTGCTTTTAGGCTTTTTATTTGATGAAGCCGTTTCAAACTGAGAAACAAAAGCAGTATTAGATTGCTGAACTTGTGCTTCAGATGAATTCGATTCTGTTTGCTGTGGATTCACTGACTTATCCTTTTCTAATGCGTTCATAATTTCAATCGTATTCATTGTACTCTCCTCAATTACCAACGCACTTCAAATTTCTTACGTAGCCAAATAGCAAGGCTGTTTAAACCAATCATCAATGCTAGAAGCACAATAATCGCTGCTGCTGTACGTCCTTCAAAGAAGTTACGTAGTTCATTACCTTGCCACAAATATACTTGTACAGGCAATGCTGTTGCTTGATCAAGTGGTGATGTCGGAACACTTGCAACGAAGGCACTCATACCAATCAGGAGTAATGGCGCTGTTTCACCCAATGCGTGTGCTACACCAATAATCGAACCTGTCATAATGCCAGGAAGCGCGAGTGGCAATACATGATGGAAGACTGTTTGTACTTTCGATGCACCTAAACCTAATGCAGCTTGACGGATAGATGGTGGTACTGCCTTCAATGATGCACGTGTGGTAATGATTACAGTTGGCAGTGTCATTAGACTTAAAACCAAACCACCCACCAACGGAGCTGAAAGTGGCAGTTGCATCCATCCGATAAAGATAGCAGCACCTAACAAACCAAACACAATCGAAGGAACAGCAGCCAAGTTATTAATATTTACTTCGATGATGTCTGTCATCATATTCTTCGGCGCAAATTCTTCCAAGTAAATGGCACTTGCAACCCCAATTGGAATAGAGATCACGATCACGATGAGCATCATGAACAATGAACCCATGAATGCACCAGCCAAACCACTGATTGCAGGAGAACTACGAGAGTCAGGGCTAACAAATAAGTTGGTATTAAACGTACTTTCAATGATCCCTTTTGCTTCTAACTGATCAGCGAGTTGACGTACTTCTGGATCAAGTTGTTGCTGATCATCAGGCAATGAACGATCAATATTTCCAGATAACCATACATCGACATTGGCATCTGCCAAGAATTTAAGTTCTTGCTTAGTGCCAATTAATGCTGGATTTGCAAGAACCATATCACGTAAACGGTATGCTTCAGAGCTAGTATACATACCAGTCAAATAATCACGTTGCGACTCAAGTGCTGGGTCTTTAGCAACAATACCATTTACGATCAATGCATCCCAATCCACCATACCCATTTCAGTTTGCCAAGCAACAAAGCGCTCTTCAAAATGAGCTGGCGATTCACCCGCAGTTGGTTTTGGTTTCGGTCCTGCATTAATGATCGTAGGATCAAAATAAACAGGAACAGTCATACTACTCTGCCAGAAAGCTGGTAAGCCTCTCGCTAAAATACTTCCGAATAGTAAAGCAACAAATGCCAAACCAATCACGACTGCAGAGAAACCACCCAAGCGGAACATTTTTTCTTTGCGATGACGTTTTGCCAACGAGCTTTGGATAACTTTTTTGCGCTGTTCACGTTGTTCAGCAGCCACTTGAGGATCAAACGCATTTGGATCCAAAGGAGATGTCTTTGATGAACTCATTCGTATTGCTCACGATATTTGCGCACGATATACAGTGCAATAATGTTTAGACCCAAAGTAATCACAAACAACGTTAAACCTAGGGCAAATGCAACCAATGCTTGTGGACTTGCGAAATCTGTATCGCCAGTTAACTGTTTTACAATCGTTACCGTCACTGTTGAAACCGCTTCTAATGGGTTTGCATGCAGTAATGGACTATTCCCTGCTGCGAGTACCACAATCATGGTCTCACCAACAGCACGAGAAACAGCAAGTAAAAATGCGCCTGTAATACCAGGAAGTGCAGCAGGTAAAACAACTTGTCTAATCGTTTCAGATTTTGTAGCACCCAAACCTAAAGAACCATCACGGAGTGAACGTGGAACTTGAGTAATGATGTCATCTGATAATGATGATACGAATGGGATAATCATAATTCCCATAACAAAGCCAGCAGTCAAAGCACTTGTCGCATTGATATTGATACCAACACTTTCACCTACCATTTTAAAGAATGGTCCGATGACCATAAGTGCAAATACACCGTAAACAATAGTAGGAATACCTGCTAATACTTCTATAATTGGTTTTGCCCAAGCACGCAGCTTTGGAGATGCATATTCTGCCAAGTAAATTGCAATCATTAAGCCAATCGGAACCGCAACAAGTAATGCGATACCACTGACCATTAATGTCCCCCAAAGTAATGGCAAAATACCATAACTGCCTTCAGCATTTCCTGTTGTGCTGAAACCTGGGTTCCATTCTGTACCGAAGAAGAAATCAGTAGGACTGACAAATTTAAAGAAATGTAATGCTTCTGTCAGCATCGAAAGAACGATACCAATAGTTGTTAAAATCGCAACACCAGAACATAGAATCAAGGCAACGTTAATTGTTTTTTCAACCTGATTTCGTGCACGATATTGCTCACTAACTTTACGCTTTGCCCAAACTAAACCAGCTAACGCGACACTGATAACTACAGCTAACTTAGCAAAAGTCCCAATCGTTTGAAATTTTGCTAATTGTTGTGCAGCAGCAACTTCATAAGCCGCAGCTTGATCCGTGACACCAAAACCTGAAGCAATGGCTTGAACACGATCAATTAATACATCACGCCCTGCTTCATCTAAAGTTGCACTGACGGATGCTGGGATATTATTAAAAATAATATGTTGTAAAACACTCGGCTCAACCAAGTTCCAAATTATCAAAATTAAAAAAGCAGGAATACCACACCACAAGGCAACCAAAGCCCCGTAATACACAGGACGAGAATGTAGTGCTACTGAGTTATTCCCCTTACCTGCTAGGTTACGGCTTTTGCTCAGCCCGATTTGATATGCGATTGCCACAAGGGCTAATAACACACCGATAAGTAGCAGATTCATGTAATCTCCACTGTTTTCTCAATTTTCATCATTTGAAAAAACTTAGCTAGACAAAAAGGCCGATGAACCTAAGTCTCACCAGCCTCCGTTATTAAGTAAACTTATTTAACTGTTTTACCAGCTTTAAAATCAGCAAGGATTTTTGCACGTTCTTTGTCATTCAATGCGATCAAACCAGCTTTTTCTAACTTAGAGCCTTTACCAGATACTTTCTTGTTTAAGAAGTATTCTACGTATTGTGGTAAACCTTTGATTGACTTCAAGTGTTCGCCTTTCACATAGAAGAACAATGGGCGAGAAACTGGGTACTGACCACTTAAAATTGTCTTCTCAGAAGGAACAACGTTGTTTACAGTTGCAACACGTAACTTGTCACGGTTCAAGTCATAGAAGCCAAGACCAAATACACCTACAGCGCTTGGTGAAGTCTTTAAGCGAGCAAGAGTTTCTGTATAGTCACCAGCGATTTCGATTACGCGACCATCTTTACGGAATGTAGAGCACGCTTTTTTCTGAGCTTCTTTGTCTAAGTTTTTGAAGTAATCATAAGCTTCACAACCTGCTTCAACCATTTTCTCTTGGAATACTTCACGAGTACCGTGGTTAGATGCAGGAATAACTAAAGTAATCGGCTCATTTGGTAAAGATTTATCAATTTGGTTCCAAGTTGTATATGGGTTTGGAACTAATTTACCATTTGAAGGTAATTGAGCAGATAATGCTGTGAATACGTGATAAGGTTTTAATTTATACGCAGCTTTTTTTACATTTGATGCAAATACGATACCGTCATAACCAATTTTGATTTCTTGGATTTGGTTTACGCCAGCTTTTTTACATGCAGCGATTTCAGTATCTTTGATAGCACGTGAAGAGTTCGCGATATCAATTGTGTTGTCGCCAACACCTTGACAGAATTGTTTCAAACCACCTGAAGAACCGCCTGAACCAACAACTGGTGCTTTGAATTGTGGGAAAGTATTACCAAATTCTTCTGCAACAATACTTGCATAAGGTAATACAGTTGATGAACCAGCAATTTGAATCGTATCACGAGCTGCGTTAGCAGTTCCTGCTACAGTTGCCCCAGATACAGCTAATGCAAGTGCGATATAACGTGGATTTAAGCGCATTCTGTCTTCTCTCATTTATACAATTTGATTTACAACTCTTTTAACTTCAAGTGTTGTACTTTGGTTAACTGCATTTTGATCAGATAATATGACAAATAGGTTACAACTTTGTGACTCTTTGATGATAATTGATGTGATGTGTGATAATTAATTAAATATTTATCAATATCAATTATATAAACGAATAATTTTATTGTTAAAAAATTGCTATTTTCAGCAGAGCTGCAATATTTCATTGAATTATTACACCCTCTGCTCGATTTTTAAAGGAAATATGCATCCATTAATTGAAAAAATATTGCGACTAAGATTTAAAGCATTTTTCCCACTCTAAAATAGTATGACAATTTTATTAATTCAAATATGGTCTAAAAACCAAACAATTCCAACATTTTTGAATTTAAAAGTATGTTTTTAGATTTCTTTAAACTCATCGAATGATCAAAAAATAGTACATTTAAATAAAGACTGTGTTCTAAAAAAATCAACAATCTATTCAGTTTATTGAAATTTCTTAGAACGGTGTATTGATCTATATTCATTTTAAATGAATAGAAAACTGAGATCATGAATACCAAAGCCATTGCGACATTTAACCCAGATTTACCGATCCATATGACCTTTCCTGAGCATGACTGGCACTTGCTTTCCCAACACTGGTATCCGATTGCCTTAGCACGTGATATTACAGAACAGCCAACTGCTACAATGCTATTGGATATGCCATTAGTAATTTATAAAATAGCCGATCAAGTTATTGTTGCAAAGGATGCTTGTCCTCACCGTGGTGTTCCTCTAAGTCTAGGGCGTAATGATGGTCTTGGAGTAGTTTGTCGCTATCATGGTTTACGTTTTGGCGAAGATGGAAAATGCAATCGAATTCCTACGTACCCAGAGCATAAAATATCTGATCGCTTCCATTTAAAAACATATGCTGCTGCTGAAAAATATGGGTTGATCTGGTGTTGCTTAACCGCTCCATTAAATGAAAAACCCAATATTCCACATATGCCCTATTGGGATGATTCAAATTTTCAACAACTGGTTTGTCCATTTGTAGATTTAAATTGTTTTGCTGGTCGTCAGCTAGAAGGCTTCATTGATGTGGCTCATTTTGCTTGGGTACATCCTGATACTTTTGGTGATCCTGACAATGTTGAAGTTCCTGATTACATAACAACCGAGACCAATTATGGTTTTGATGCAGACTATCTCAGCAGTGTTGGTCGTTATCCAATTGGGATTGACCAACGTGGCAAAGAAGGTTTTCAATGGCTAAGACATTTCGAAATCAGTCTTCCTTTCACTGCAACACTAACGATCCATTTTCCCCACAATAGTAAGCAAGTAATTATGAATGCAGCGAGTCCTGTATCTGCTCGTCAAACGCGCTTATTTGCTCCAATCTGTCGGAATTATGATAAATATCTCCCTGTTGAAGATGCTTATAAATTTAACTTAGCTATATTTGAAGAAGACAGACTAATTGTCGAGACGCAAAAACCTAAATATCTTCCATTAGATCTTTCTATGGAAGCTCATTTTCCAGCCGATCGCAGTTCAAGCATGTATCGAAAACTATTGCGAAAAATGGGATTCAGTCCAATTTTTGCAGCTTAATATTACTTTATATAAATTTATAAATAAAAAAGAGGTCTTTCAAAGACCTCTTTTTTATTGGCATATCAAATTAAATTGCAATTAATCGATCGCAGGAACATAAGTACCAGCAACGATTGCATCTTTAATACGATCAGCTTCTGCAAGCACAAGTGCAAGAAGATTTTGAACGTTTTCAAGCGTTGCAACTGGACTTAAAGTTGTCATTTTCAATGATTGAACCTGACCAACTTTAGTCACACCAATATTCGCCTCACCACGTGCAAATAATTCATCTGCAACATTTTGGTTCAAACTATCGATAAACTCAGTTGGATAGCCTTCTGGAACAACACGGAACAGAACAGAAGCAAATTGTGGTTCAACCAACAATTCTAGACCTGCGGTTGCTTTGATATAGTCTGCAACTTCACGTGTTAATTTCACACCATGGTCGATCATTGAACCATAAAGCTCTTCACCTAATGCTTCAACCGTCATCCACAATTTCAATGCATCAAAACGACGAGTCGTTTGCAATGATTTAGACACAAGGTTAGGTACACCATGCTCTTCATCATAAGCAGAGTTTAAATACTCAGCTTCATAATGCATAAAGCGATAGTTAGCCTCGTCTTTCAACAAGAAAGCGCCACAACTAATGCTTTGGAAATAATGCTTATGGAAATCAAGTGTGATTGAGTCTGACAATTCAATTCCATCAAGCATTGCACGATGATCATTAGAAAGAATCAGCGCACCACCCCAAGCAGCATCAATATGCATCCAAGAACCAAATTTATTGGTAATTTCACGGATTTTCTTGAGTGGATCGATTGCACCAGCATCTGTCGTACCCGCTGTAGCAACAACACAAGCAACAATTTTGCCTTCAGACTGAAGATGTGCCATGGTTTTTTCGAGTGCATCGACATCCATTTGCGCATTTTCATTGACAGGAACAGTCACGACCGACTGGAAGCCCATCCCCATCATTGCCATATTCTTTTGCACAGAGAAGTGTGCATTTTCAGAACAAATGACTTTGACGTTTTTCATTGCTTCTGCAGGAATACCATCACGCTGAACAGACCATGGATTACCATTTTCATCTTTCCAGTTTTTCGAGATACACCAGTCACGTGCAAGCAATACACCCATCAAGTTAGACTGTGTTCCACCCGAAGTGAATACACCTGCTTGACCTGCGCCATAGCCCACTTTTTGGCGTAACCAATCAATAAGCTGAACTTCCATCAATGAACCCGCTGGGCTTTGATCCCATGAATCCATAGATTGGTTCGTTGCATTGATTAACACTTCCGCAATTTGGCTCATCACCATCGTTGGGCAATGCAAATGTGCAAGTGAGTGTGGATGATGTACTTTTAAACTTTTGTTGAGGAAAAGCTCAACCATACGTTGTAATGATTGTTGTACACCTAAACCTTCTTTTGATGGATTAAAAGAAATTGCTGCTCGCAAATCTTTAATGCTTCCACCTGTGTACATTTTATCATTTTGCAACCATGCTGAAACGGCTTTAACCGCTTCGCCCATTGCTGACTGATAGTCAGCAATGGATTGTGCATCATTGCAGAGTAACGCTTTACGATGTTCTGCAAAATCAACCATGGATTAGCCTCGTACTGCTTTTAAAGCTTCTGCAATCGCTTTTTTGAAGCGTGCAACTACTTCAACACATTCGTCTTGATTGATGATAAGTGGGCAAAGTAAACGAATTACAGTACCGTTACGACCACCTTTCTCTAGTAAAAGTTTATTGTTGAAACAAGCGGTTTGAATTGCCGCAGCTAATTGTGCATCAGCAGGAAGTGAACCCATATGATCAGCTGGTTTACGCTCATCAACGATTTCAACGCCGATCATCAAACCACGACCACGGACATTACCAATACATGGGAACTCTTGAGCTAACTTTTTGAATTCAGCTTGTAAGAAGTCACCACGCTGTTGCGCATTTTGAGCAAGGTTTTGTTCAGAAATAGTTTTTAGAACCATTAAACCTGTACCCATTGCCAACTGGTTGCCACGGAAAGTACCCGTGTGACCTGCTGGCTGCCAAGCATCAAACTTACGCTTAATACCAAGCACGGCTAATGGTAAACCACCACCTACAGCTTTTGACATCACCACAACATCAGGCTCGATACCGGCATGTTCAAAGGCAAACATTTTACCTGAACGTGCAAAACCAGCTTGAACTTCGTCCAAAATTAAAACGATGTTGTGCTTTTCAGTCACTTCACGAATTTTTTGTAACCACTTAACAGGTGCAGTTACGACACCGCCTTCACCTTGAATTGCTTCAAGAATCACAGCAGCAGGTTTCGTTACACCACTTTCAACGTCTTCGATGAAATTTTCAAAGAAGTAAGTCAAAGCATCAACACCCGCTTCACCACCTAAACCAAGTGGGCAACGATATTCATGTGGATATGGCATAAACTGAACGCCAGGCATAAGACCATTCACGGCATTTTTAGCACTCAAGTTACCTGTCATCGACAGTGAACCATGAGTCATACCGTGGTATCCACCTGAAAAACTGATCACAGAACTACGACCAGTATATGTTTTAGCAAGTTTAATCGCCGCTTCTGTAGCATCTGCACCAGATGGTCCACAGAACTGTAAGCAATATTCTTCTTTACCGCCTGGCAAGTAAGCCAAAAGTGCTTCAGTAAAAGCATCTTTTAAAGGAGTCGTTAAGTCTAAAGTATGCAAAGGCAAGCCACTTGCCAATGTATCTTGAATACTTTGAATCACCGCAGGATGATTATGACCTAAAGCCAATGTTCCTGCCCCAGCTAAACAGTCGAGGTATTGAGTACCCTCAACATCTGTAACCCAGCAGCCCTGTGCTTTCGCTATCGCTAACGGTAATTTACGTGGATAACTACGAACATTTGATTCCATCTGACTTTGGCGAGTCAAATAATATTCGTTGGATGCATTAGCGGCAGGGTTTACGGAAGTAACGCTCATATCGAATTACCATCTCTGATATGGGTAAAAGAAATAAGTCTGGTGACTTGCGGTCGTTTGACTCGGTGCTTTTTAGAATCTAGTGCAGACAAAATGTTTTATATCTTTCAACTAGGTGCGAGATGATACCTAATTTTGAAATAAAATAAACTCTTTTTATGCCTGACATTCATCTAATATTATTGAAAAAATGTTTCTTTCAATTAACTATGATGAATTATCATCATACTATGTGACAAGCGAAAGAAAGTATGCTTTTTTTATCTACATATTAATTTTTAGATAAATGGTCAAAATCACCATCATAACTATTTATTATTTAAATACTTTTATTTAATTTTCTTATTGCAAAACATCTCAAATTTATTACAAAGACACCACAAAATCTGCAGAAGTTCAACATCAGTTCTTTTTAATATGAAAGTTGTAAAAATAATTTGTTAATCGTCACTTTAAGGAAAAATTTATGCGTACTTTAGCACTCGCTTCGATGATGTTAGGTGCAGCTCTCAGTTCAAGCGCATTTGCCCAAGATTCCAACCAATTAAACTATAATATCGTCAATATCCAAGCTGATGCATCACGCCAAGTTGCCAATGATCAAATGCAGGCAGTTCTGTACATCGAAAAGAGTCATAAGCAACCTGCCGAACTCTCCAATCAAATCAATCAACTGATGAATCAAGCTCAAGCTCTTTCTCGGAAATATCCTCAAGTCAAAGTCGAAACGGGTGCTCAAAGCACTTATCCTGTTTATGACAATGACAACAATAAATTAAAAGAATGGCGTGCCCGTGCAGAAATCCAGTTAGAAAGTAAGGACTTCAAAGCGGCAAGTCAGTTAATCAGTGAACTGCAACAAAATTTTCAAACTCAATCTATTAACTTTACCGTCTCTGATGAGCAACGAAAGAAAGTTGAAAATGAGTTAATGATCGAGGCTTCTAAAAACTTTCAACAGCGTGCTCAATCAATCACGCAAGCGTGGAACAAAGCACAATATAATCTTGTCAGTTTAAATTTAAATACGAGCAATTACTTCCCTCAACCCATGATGCGTGGTGGAGTTGCAAAATTTGCAATGGCAGAAGCTGCTCCTGCTCAAGATATGGCTGCGGGTGAGTCAAAAATTATCGTAAATGCTAATGGTTCGATTCAATTCAAATAATTTGAATGGGCATAAATACAAGAAAAGGCATGTAATATGCCTTTTCTTCACTCTATCTCAGCTAAATTTTGTAAAGAATCCCATGCAGCTTTAGCCAACAATTCTCGATAAATTTTCGGATTAGTATCAACCTTTTCAAACAAACAAGCACGGCAATAGTTTTCTGTTGCACCAATCACTAAAGACATCATTAACTCTGCTGGAGCTGATTTCAATAAAGATGCTTCAGAATACTGTGAAATGTAGTTGCGTAGCGTTTTATTTCGGAGCTTATTCTTTTCAATTAGAACCGAACGGTGTTCACCTTTCATCACACTGTAATGTGCAAGTAATAAAAATTTAGCGAACTCTGGCTGATCAGCAACCCAATCAACATAACTATAAATCAAGCTATAGATCAGTTCTTTTAAAGATTGCGTCTGCTCTAAGTATTGATCTCTTAATCTTGATTGATCATCTAAAGCTGCAAACATTAAAGCGGCAATTACACCCTCTTTATTTTTGAAATGATGATAGATCCCTCCTACACTGCTGTCTGAACGTTCTCTAATCATCTCAATGCTAGTGGCATCTAATCCAAACTCTAAAAAACACGATAACGCATCAAATAATATTTGACGCTTTAATAAAGATCTTCGTTGAGGATACAACCTTTCTAATAATTGTTGAGCCGTTTGCATATTCAATTTGAGTTCACCGATTGTCGGAACTATTGTGAATGACTTGACCATAACTTGTAAACAGAATTATATTCTGTAAAAGAATTAAATTCTGTTTTCATCAAGGTAATTTAACATAGCTTCAACTCTAGAATTGTGGAACAAAGCTTCTGCTTTACCCGCAGGCAAATGGACATTTACACGCATGCTTTGCCTAAAAGCACCATATTTCAGTAGTATTTCTCCGCTATTTGAAGAACTAAAGCCGAATTCGTGCAAAATTTCGATTAAGAAAAAACGTTCAGTGCTCAACCATATAGGAACTGTACACGCGATCGCGATGTGTAATATGGCTGAACTTGCTGGAGGAACAATGACAGAAGTTACCGTTCCTGCAACACATCGTTGGATTCCTAAAGGAATGACTGTTGAATATTTGAAAAAAGCAGAAACTGATTTGATCGCAATTGCCTCACCTGTTGAACAAAATTATGATTGGGATAAAGCAGGTGAATATCTTGTCAATGTCGATGTTTTCGACAAAGCCAATGAAAAAGTTTTCCACGCAAAAATTACAATGTGGATTTCTAAAAAGAAATAAAAAAAGCCCCGATATAAAAACATATCGGGGCTTTTTTTGAATCAGAGATTACTTTTTAAAAGGTAATGCATATTTGAAGATACGTCCCACAACTTCGCCGAATTGCTTTACAAAGCTTGCGTTGTTGTAATTCAAACCATATTTTTTACATACCGCTTCAACTTTAGGTGCGATTTCACGGTAACGGCGTGCTGGAATATCAGGAAATAAGTGGTGCTCAATTTGATGACTCAAATGACCCGTCAAAATATGAAAAGCCTCCGATCCTGTTAAATTTGACGAACCGCGTATTTGTCGCATATACCAATGACCACGGCTTTCATTTTGTAAAACTGCTTTAGGGAAAACTTCTGCATCCTTAGTAAAATGTCCGCAGAAAATAATACTGAATGTCCAGATATTACGAAGACCATTGGCAACAAGATTACCCGTGAAAACAGGAATCGCCGATGGACCCGCGATCAATGGAAAGAAAACATAATCTTTAAACAGTTGCTTCGCGATTTTCTTTTGCACAGGTTTCCATTCCTGCTTAAACTCGTCCATGGTCTTACGCTTGTAGACAACTTTACCTAATTCAAGATTTTGAATCGCAACACCCCATTGGAACAATAGGCTAAATGGCACGATATAAATTGGTTGAATTAAAGTAAATTTAGTCCAACGTTGTTCTGGAAATAAACGAAATACCCCATAACCCACATCATCATCCATTCCCTTAACATTGGTATAAGTATGATGCTTATAATTATGAGTTTGACGCCAGTTATCCGACGTCCCAACTGTATCCCACTCGTAGGTTTGACCGTTAAATTTTGGATCATTCATCCAGTCATATTGTCCATGCATCACATTATGACCTAATTCCATATTTTCCATGATTTTGGCATAGCCCAATAAGCCAGTACCTAATAGCCAAGCTGGTGGAAACCATCCAGCAAAGAGTAATGCACGACCTAAGAAACTACTATATCGAATAGACGCATAAACTCGACGAATATACTTCGCGTCTTTCTCGCCTAAATCATTCAGTACTTCTTGTTTGATTTGGTCTAATTCACGGGCAAAAGCATCTAACTCAGCAGCAGTTAAATCACGGTTTTTTGGATTTTTAAAATATTGAACTTTAACAGACATGTTCATAATCTTTATCTCTCTTATAGATCAATCACAAGATCTGATTGAGCTGAATTCACACAAATTTTTAATAACTGAGTCGGTTCTTGATTTGCAGCACCATTCAGCAAGTTCTTTGTCGCACCTTGGGCTTTAGTACAAGCACATTTGTTGCAAATTCCCATACGACAACCATGATTTGGCTTGATACCTTGCTGTTCTAAGCTCGATAAAATCGACTGACCTTTAGGAATGGCGACTGTTTTATTGGACTTAGTCAACGTGACATTAATGAAGCCAATATCTGTTTGCTCAGCACTAAATTGACTTAAGCTAAAAGCCTCAGTCTGTACGACGGCAGCCTCAACAAATAAAGATTCTGCTGTTGAAGCAAATCCTGAGGGACCACATGCGTAAACGGTAATTTCATTTAACGCACCCAAAGTTTCGACATGATTTTGGTTTAGGCGTTGATCTTGTTCTTGGGTATAGAAAATCTGATAACTGAAATTTGGAAAGTTTTCTGCGATCTCTTTTAAATAATCTGTGTATGCAGCGTCCTGATGAGTTTTGACCCAGTACATAAGTTGTACAGGTGTTTTGTTCAATTGCTTGGTCTGACTCAAACTTTCGATCAAGCTCAACATCGGTGTAATACCACTGCCCGCAGCGAGTAAAAGTAACTTTGGTGTCTGAATACTCTGTTGCATATCACCATATGGTTGTCCCAAACGGAGGATATCTCCAACTTGGCTTTTTTCGACCAACCATGAACTGACCAAACCTTGATCAACTTTTTTGACTGTTAAGCACAGATGATCAGCATCTAACTGCATCAGACTATATGTCCGTTCGTAATGACGACCTGCAATTTCAACCGTCACAGGATGGTGTTGCCCTGCAAGTCCACGTGCTACATGACGATTACATTCTAAAATAAGGCTAACTGTATCTTTTGCTACAACTTGTTTTTTTACGACTCGTGCTAGGGACTGATTGATTGACCATAAAGGATTAACTTTTTGCAACCAAAAATCAGCATCGTGATGTGCTATTACGCTTTGAACCAATGAATTAAATAATGAAGTTCTCTTTTGGAGTGCTTGCATGATCGGGAACTCTGATCGTTTTTTAATTATTATACATATGTATATATATTTGTATATACACTCGTATAAAAATTTACATTTCACAAGTCTTTGTACAACAGCTATAATCCTGACTAGCTAACTTATATTTTGAAAACAATGGTTCATTCTTCTTTTTTACCGCTTGGCAATGACACAGTAAATGAACAAGATGTCATCCAAATGAAATCTCAAGTACGTTCGGTTGGTAGAAAAGCAACGATTACGCGTGAGGAATTGTTCCAAGCCACCTTAAACTTGATCGGTCCTCAAAAAAGTATCGCTTCTCTTAGTCTGCGTGAGATAGCCCGTGAAGCAGGGATTGCACCAAATAGCTTTTATCGTCATTTCAAAGACATTGATGAACTTGCGATTGCATTGATAGACCGCTCTGGTTTGGTATTGCGCCGTATCATTCGTGAAGCTCGACTGCAAGCCTCTAAACAACAAAGTATTATTCGCAGTTCTGTTGAAGTCTTTATCCAGCAATTGGATGCAGATGAAGGCAACTTAAGTTTATTGTTGCGTGAAGGCTATACAGGTTCAACCTCCTACAAAGCTGCTGTTGATCGCCAACTCAATTTTTTCCAACAAGAACTCCAAGAAGATTTAATCCGCTTAGAACAAATGAATAATGGCAAAATTAGTCATGCTGATATTGCCGCGAAAGCGATTACACAACTCGTATTTAATATGGGTGCAAAAGTTATTGAGATACCTGCTGAACAGCGCACCGAAGTTGCTGAACAAACCATGATTATGATTCGTATGATCTTGGAAGGTGCACGTCATTTAGATGAATCAAGTATTCGATAATACTTGTTCATCACTGCACGACAAGCCGCTTCGCCTCATCGGGTGAAATCTCAGTATTAAAGCGAATTTGCTCTTCAATAATTTCTACAGGAATAAATCGAACCTGCACGACAGTCGGATTACTTCGATCATCTGCTGCCATCATCTGATTCAGTTGCTTGATTTGACTGAGCGTAGGTACCGTATCCCCTCGCACGACAACTCGAATTAAGGTGTATTGCTTTTGCTGCTCGAACTGAATAGTGTCAATAATATTATTTTTTTGATTTAGTAATTGCTCAATCGCAGTTTTAGATTTAGTTTCATACATTTGTTTTTGCAACATATGTATGAAATTAGCAGATAAATAAATTGCGAGTATCAAAAGGAAAATTAAGCTGATTGCATTTCTTTTGATAAATTCCAAAACATTACTTTGTACTTGTTCATTTGAACCACGTCTGAAACCTGCAATCCACAACACGAGTGAAGAACTAATCTGAATAGCAACCATATTGGTTAAAGCCAATAAAAATGCATTTGCTGAATGACGTAATTCCGCATGGGCTAACAATATGCCACTTGCCACTAATGGTGGAACCAATGCAGTCGCCACAGCAACACCAACCACCGCTACAGACAATCTTGGTGAAATTGAAGCAAACGCCCCTGCTGCACCGCCTGCTAAGGCAATCATCAAATCAATTACTGTCGGCTGAGTTCGAGATAAAATTTCACTGGTTAAAGGCATATTGAAGTTAATCAAACCCAATACGACACCAATACTAAAAATCATCACCACGCCCAGTGCTAGGGTTTTCAGAGCGGTTTGTAATAGAATCCACCGATTATCAATAAATGCTAGTGCAATGCCTGAAATGGGTCCCAACATCATTGCAACCAGCATTGCTCCTATTACAACTGCGGCTGAGTCTGCCAACAATCCATAACCAGCAATCACTGCAGCTAAGGCATTCATAATAAAATACGTTTTGGTTGGTAAAGCATCTGCCTGAATATTTAGTCGTACATGCTTGTGATCAATTTTCCTAGAATTTTCTCTTAAGGCTTGTTTATATCTAAGCTTTTCCTTTAAACGTTCTATATGAGCCTGTTCAGGATGATCATTAATGACGATTGTAGGTCTATCTTTTTCATTTTCCATTGTTTTTATACTCATCTCATAAACAGAAGTTTCATGCAAAGTCCTAATTTACTTTTTGGTTGATTATTTAAATCATGCTTAGTTCAACCTTACTCTAACACCATGTAATTACAATAGAAAAAATATTTAAACTCACCATAATTTACAAAAGGGTTAAGAATTAAAACACTCCTTCTGCACAGCGCGGGTTAAGCTGAAACTTGAAATAGATCATTCGTTTAATTCATCAAATTTCACATACAATAATTGAATGAGGTAACTATGAATTCTTCAGCAGCTCTAAAAGTATATACACGTAATAATTTAGATGATTCTATTAAAGAAGCAACGGTCAAAATTCTAAATCAAATTCTTGCGAATCTGATTGATTTATCACTACTTACTAAACAAGCACATTGGAATATGCGTGGTAGTAATTTTATTGCAGTCCATGAAATGTTAGATATGTTCCGCACCTCAATCATTACCCATCTAGACAATGTCGCTGAGCGTGCTGTGCAAATTGGTGGAACAGCTTTCGGTACAACCCAAACAGTTGCTGAAAGTTCACATCTTAAACCGTATCCTGTCGCGATTCATGCTGTACAAGACCATTTGAAAGAATTGGCAGATCGTTATGGTGTAGTCGCAAATCACCTTCGTGATACGATCGAAGATATTAAAGACCCAATTTCTGAAGATATTATTCATGCAGCTTTAGAAGACTTAGATCAGTATTTATGGTTCTTAGAAGCCAATATTGACCAAAACTAAGTTTAGTTTATTCAAGACGAAAAAAGAGGACAATTCAGTCCTCTTTTTTATTAGCGCTAATTATGGTTTAACCACAACCAGTACCTGAATCGCTTCTGGGGTAACAGAAAGTCCATCAAGTAGTCCTAAACCTTCTTTTTGGAATTTTTGTAAGCGCTCAATTTCATCTTGGCGAATACTTGGATTGAATTGCTTCAGATAAGTTAAACGGTCAATTTCATATTGCCATTTACTACTGTAATGCTCTTTCGCTTGCTGCATCAATTCAGGTAACGATGTTTTAGCAATATCCAAAGCTTGAGCATAACGTGTCTCAATCACATCACGGCGCGCTTTCACCACCTGACGGCAGCTATTACCATCTAAATGGTGCAAGTATGGACGTAAAATACTTGGATCAATCTTGGCAGATAAATCTTGACCATTTTCGCTCAATAAAACACGGATCAACTGCTTTGGAAGGCTTGATGGTAAGTTCAGGGCTTTTGGTGCAACCACATCCACCTTAAACCAAACTTCCAACAGAACTGAACCTTGTTTTAATGCATTTGATTTTAACAACGCAACATTGGTACTACCAAATGATTGTGTGCGGATCATTTCCATCACACTTTCAATAAATGGATGCTCAAGTGTCAAATACTGCGCATCTTCACGAATCTGAGCCTGATCACGGTAGAAAGTCGCTGTCATACCTTCTTCGTCTAAGGTCAAACCTTGAACTTGCATTTGATCAGTAGGCTTGATGATTACAGTACCATTGCTTTGCTCATCAAAATCGATATTGGTAGATGACATAAAACGTTTAACAAACATCGGCAAAGTCGTATTGTCATCATAATCTTCGAGTGCTTGTACAATACCTTGTGCAACCACTGGACGACATGAATTGTATTCTAGCAATCTGTCGCGACCAGCTTGTAATTCAGCTTCCAAAGCTTGACGTTGTACATTCACCTCTTCAAGTAAATCTTCAAAAGTCTGACCTTGATCAGCAAGCAAACAATCTTTCAACTCAACAATAAAGTTCTCTTGCAAGGTTTGCGCAGTTGGAGAGATATTGCTGAAAATATTAAGTGCTTCGTTGTACCAACGGAACATACGCTCTTGAGCGGTGCCTACCAAATATGGCACATGAATTTGGATACGGTTTTCTTGACCAATACGATCTAGTCGACCAATACGCTGTTCGAGCACATCAGGGTTTGCAGGCAAATCAAATAAAATTAAATCACTGGCAAACTGGAAGTTACGCCCTTCTGAACCAATTTCAGAGCACAGTAAAATCTGAGCACCATAACTATCTTCAGCAAAATATGCGGCGGCTTGGTCACGCTCTAATAAGCTCATGCCCTCATGGAACATTGCTGTACGAATACCTGCATGTAAACGTAGGGCATTTTCTAAAGCTTCAACTACAGGTCCACTACGTGCGATCAACAATACTTTTTTGTGCTTGAGATCTTTACGCAGTACTTCCATCAACCACGGCACACGAGGATCGGTTTCCATCCAAGAACCATCGAGCTGTCCCTCTTCAGGCCACATTTGTTCTCGCATTTTGCCGTCAAAAGACCAGTCTTCTGGTGCAGGCAATGGTGCAGGTTGACAGTCACGACCTGGGAAACCTTGAATCGCTTCACGCGTGTTACGGAATAAAATACGACCTGTACCATGACGGTCTAATAACTCATGGATCGCTCGCATACGCTGTTCTGGCTGATCATCAATACGATGACCCAATAGGCCATCTAGTACGACCAAATGCTCTTCAGTCAATGCCTCATCAGACATCAATACTTCTGCTATTTTCGCAGTATGCTGATATTGTTCTTCTTCGTCGAGGAAGCGATCTAAACTGCTAAAACGTTGTGGATCCAGTAAACGAAGTCGCGCAAAGTGACTTTCTACACCTAGTTGCTCTGGTGTGGCAGTAAGCAAAAGCACACCTGCTGTTTGTTCAGCGAGTTCTTCTACTAAATCATACCGATCATTACCGCCGTCTTCTTCACTCCACATTAAGTGATGTGCTTCATCTACGACGAGTAAGTCAAAGCCAGCTTCTACGGCTTGCTCACGTAAGTCTTCATGGTCAACCATCAAATCAACACTGGCAATAATACATTGCTCAGTTAAAAATGGATTGAGATCAGGATCGTGTTCTTTGATCGAAGCAGTACGTGTTAAATCGAAAAGTGAAAATTGCAAATTGAAACGACGGCGCATTTCAATCATCCATTGATACTGCAATGAATCAGGAACCAAAATCAGAATACGTTCTGAGCGACCCGTTTTTAATTGTTGATGGATGATTAAACCAGCTTCAATGGTTTTACCTAGCCCCACTTCATCTGCTAACAAAACACGTGGGGCAAAACGCTTACCGACTTCGTGAGCGATATAAAGTTGATGTGGAATCAATCCAACACGAGCACCAAGGAAACCACGTAAAGGACTAGTATGCATTTGCGCTTGTAATAGCATCGCTTCGATACGAAGGTCATACCATTCTTTATAATCAATTTGACTAGCAAGCAAACGCTCTAAAGGTTTTGAAAGCTGAATTTGCGCACCAATACGTGTTTCATTCAATGATTTTCGTTCTTGCTCGCCATTTTCTAAAGTACGAACAACATCATAACGAAGCACTCCATGACGATCTTCGATTGCTTCAACAATCCATTTTGAGCCTTCTTGATCTTGCACTTCATCGTTTACATTGAAAATGATACGAGATAAAGGTGCATTGTTACGTGCATACACACGTGTTTCATCACTTTTGGGGAATAAAATGCTGATAGAACGTTCATCCACATCAATAAGAACGCCTAAACCTAGTTCAGTTTCTGTATCTGATAACCAACGTTGACCAATAGCAAACTGCTGCAATTTTTCCACCTTTATCTCAAGTTAGCCTACATATTGTAGTGCCTAATTCAACGAAGAATTAATGCATTTTATGTAGTTTTCAACGATATGTATTTTGACACAAAGCGCGTTCAGATAGCGCGCATCACATCATGTTTCATAAAAAAGTTTTGGGCTAAAACGGTACAGGACAATTGAATGTCAACTGCTGAGCTGTTTTAGGATGAGTGAAGCTTAGTTCTGTCGCATGTAAACACAAACGATCATAAAGCTGTTGTTGTTCTGGCGTAGCGTACAAAGTATCACCTAAGATCGGGTGACCTAAATACTGCATATGCACACGAAGCTGATGCGAACGACCTGTAATCGGAACGAGTTGAACTCGGGTTACAGGATGTCCTTTAATTTCTAAATGTTCGATGACTTGCCATTCTGTTAATGCTGGTTTGTGATGCGATGCATCAACGATATGCAATGGCGGACGGCTTGGATCATAAATCACGGGTATATCGACGATGCCTTCATCTTCGAGATGTCCAGCAACCAAAGCTTGGTAAATTTTTGAGGTTTGACGATCTTGGAATTGGCGAGAAATATGACTCTGCCCAAATTTAGATAAACCAAAAACGAGTATTCCTGAAGTATCCCGATCTAAACGGTGAATCAGTAAAGTTTTTGGCTCTAGTTTTAATAAGCGATTGATTAAACAATCTTGCAAATCAGGTGTTTTTCCAGGTACGGTGAGTAGCCCTGCGGGTTTATGGATGACCATAAAATCTTCATCACGATGAATCAAATGTTCACTTAGAAAATCACTCAAGATAGCCTTCCAACGACTCGATGAAAACAAGCGGGCAATCATAAAAAGCTTAGACTAGAAATACAATGAAAAAATCGATTTAATTCTAATTTTTTATTCCATATCTAAAAAAACACCACAACAATAGTCATGGTGTTTCCTGATATCTGAAATTAAGCAGAAGCTTTCATTTCAGCAAATGTTTCTTTTGCTGCTTGAATGGTCTCTGCAATATCTTGATCAGAGTGTACTGAAGAAATAAAACCAGCCTCAAATGCTGAAGGTGCAAGGTAAACACCGCGTTTAAGCATACCATGGAAGAATTTCTTAAACGCACCCACATCACAGGCTAACATCGAATCAAAACTTGTGATGTCATCTTGATCTGTGAAGTACAAACCAAACATTCCTCCCACTTGCTGAGTTTTGAATGGAATACCAGCTTCATCTGCTGCAACTTGTAAACCAGCAAGCAGTTTTTCTAATTGGGCAGCTAATTTGTCATAGAATTCAGGTTCACGTAGATGCTTAAACATCGCAATACCCGCACGCATTGCCAAAGGATTTCCTGACAATGTCCCTGCCTGATACACGCCGCCTAGCGGTGCGATACACTCCATGATTTCACGTTTACCACCAAAAGCACCCACTGGTAATCCTGCACCAATGATTTTACCTAAAGTCGTTAAATCTGGTTTTACCTTATAGACTGATTGCGCTCCACCAAGAGCAACACGAAAACCTGTCATTACTTCATCAATAATGAAGACTGATTGATATTCATCACAAACATCACGAATGGCTTGCAAGAATCCTTCAATCGGCGTTACTAAATTCATGTTGCCTGCTACAGGTTCAATGATTACGCCTGCAATCTCATGACCAAACTTACTAAAACATTCTTTTAATGCTTCAATATTGTTATATGGCAAAGTTAAAGTATGTTTTGCAAAATCAACAGGTACTCCTTTAGAAGTCGGCTCCCCCTCACCCAAAGTAAGTAAACCTGAACCTGCTTTAACTAATAATGAATCAGAGTGACCATGATAACAGCCCTCAAATTTCACAATCTTGTCACGTCCTGTATAACCACGTGCCAAGCGAATTGCAGTCATCGTCGCTTCAGTTCCTGAACTGGTCATACGAACCATTTCGATCGAAGGCATAATTTCGCAAATCGTGTCTGCCAAAGTGGTTTCATGCACGGTTGGCGCACCAAAACTTAAGCCATCCTCAGCTGCGATTTGCACCGCTTTAATAATATCAGGATGTGCATGACCTAAGATCATCGGTCCCCATGAACCTACATAGTCAATATATCGTTTGCCATCAACATCCCACAGGTACGCACCTTTCGCTTTCTCAATAAAAACTGGCGTACCACCTACACCGTTAAATGCACGTACAGGTGAATTTACGCCACCTGGAATATGTTTATTCGCCTGTTTAAATAACTGTTCTTGCTTTGGAGATAAACTCATATGAGGCTCAACCTAAATCGAAATAATGGGGAGTGACTAAAGTCCCAACTTGTGAACACACAGAATTATGCAAATAATTTCGCCCATGCGCTGACACGAGCAGGAATTTCGGCTGTTGATCGTCCTAATATATCACTAATTACTGCACAAAGGCTTGCTCCAGCCTCTATCACGACTTGAGAATTTTCAACAGTTAAACCTCCAATCGCACAAATTGGCACATCATATTTTTGTTGAGCCTGTTTGATGACTTCGATTCCCACATTGCCCGCTTCTGGTTTAGTTGATGTCGCATAGACAGCACCAAATGCTACATAAGTCGCGCCTTCGGAAATTGCTTTTGCTGCCAAGTCTAAAGAGTTTAAGCAAGTACGTCCGATAATTACTCCTTGGGGTAAACGCTTAATCGCATCAGTAATTTCACCATCGGACTGCCCTAGATGCACACCTAAACCAAATTGTTCTGCTAACGCCAAATCATCATTAATGACAAAAGGGACTTGATATTTTTCACACAGGACTTTGATCAACTCCACTTCAGATGGTTGATTTATTTTTTCTATTTTTTTTCGACGATATTGCAAAATAGCTATATGACCAGTAGCTAGTGCAGTCTCTAACTTTTCTAAAAGAAGTTGAATGGGATCATCATTGGTGATGAGGTATAAACCGCGCATGAAAATTTCACTAAAAAAACGTTGGTTTCAGGGTATATTTTCTTATTTAAAAATTAAAGAGAGTGTGCACATTTACATTACTAAAAATAAACCTTAGAACAAAAAAGCTGCTATGACGCAGCTTTAGACATTTCTAATTTTAATATCTTGTTTAAGACTCAATCTTGTCAAACTTGCGATCAATTAAACTGAGACGACCACGTACAACATCAGACAACATACGCCAATCTGAAATAAAACTATAAAGCGGTTGTTTAAAACTCGCTGGTTTATTGTGTTCAAAGAAAAAGTGTCCAACCCATGCACACGCATATCCAGACAATAAACCATAAGCTAAATACTTTGCTTTACGCTGGCTAATTGCTTTACTCCAAAAATACAAACCCAGTGTACTACCTGCTACATGCAAACGTCGGCTCGCAATACTACGATGTTCAGTTAAATAAAAGCGGTAAAATTCATTATAGTCTTTAATTGGCAATGTGAATTCTACTGGCTTGTCGATCTTCGCTGGTGCATTCATGTGGATCATCCTAATCTTTAAACTCCCCACAACTTAAAGTATTTTTTGCTCAAAATAAAGTCATTGTGAGCCATCCTCAACGAGACTTAAAAGATCTTTACAATAATTTTTGAGATCAACACGTTATACTAAATTTTAGAATATTTATCAAAAATGGTCAGGAGTTATAACATCATGGAAATAGAGCTTAAATTTCAGCTACCTGAATCTAAGAAAAAAAGTGTCCTGCAATTTTTAAATAAACAATCGGCTCAGAAAATTCGTTTGCAAGCAAAATACTATGATACTGCTGATCGTCTATTAGCAAAAAATTATGTGGCTATTCGTCTGCGTCAAGAGGGTGATCATTGGGTACAAACCTTTAAAGCTGCGACTAAAAATCATTTGCAACGTATTGAAGAAGACATCTATTTAGGTAAATGTGAACAAGAACCTGAATTGGACCTTACACTTTATAAACATAATCAAACCGTTCAAAGTGTACTACGTGATGTATTAGGTGACTCGCCTACTGAACTACTACTTCAGTTCCAAACAGATGTGCAACGTACATTTCATGTTTTTGAATTTGAAAATTCGCTAATTGAAGTTTGTTTAGATGATGGTGAAATTCGTACACCTAACGATCAAGCCCAAATATGTGAAGTTGAATTTGAACTGAAACAAGGCTCACCCCAAGACCTAATTACATTCGCACATACATGGGTGAAGAAATATCAATTATGGCTAGATGTTCGCAGTAAGGCTGAACGTGGTAATTTGCTTGCCGTAACTAAACGTGTCTCTCCTGCTACTAAAGCAAAAACGCTCAAATTAGAATCTGATATTAGTGCTGATCAAGCAATCAAACAAATTGTCGAAAATACGTTAAATCATATTTTACCTAATGCAGCAGCGATTGCTGATGGTGTTGCAGAAGCGGATCATATTCACCAAGCACGTGTGGGAATAAGACGTTTGCGTTCTGCCTTAAAACATTTTTCAAACTGGTCAACTCAAGTTGATGAGTCTTGGGAAAGTCAGTTAGCTGAAATTTTTAGAGCTTTGGGTAAATCGCGTGACAATGATGCAATCCAAGATTCGGTCATTCCTTTAATTCAGAAAGTGTGTGATTTTGAATTTAAGCTTACAGCCTCTGACGCAACTAATATTGCTCAGATTTTCAGTCGGACTCAAACTACTGAGCTATTTTTATCACTACTCAACTTTAGCTATCGTGAATCTGAATCAAAGCCTAAAGTCACTAAACAAGCTGCAAAAAGTTTAACCAAGCTCTATCAAAAAATCCTCAAGGATGCAGAACATTTTTCATCACTTGCTGTAGAAGAACAGCATCGAACCCGCAAACGAGTAAAACAATTGCGTTATTGCATCGACTTTATTTCTGATCTTTATCCTGAGAAAGATGTTCAACAATTCCTAGATAAATTACAGCCAATTCAGGAATATTTAGGTTTTTATAATGATTTGTTTGTCGCTGAACATATTTTCGAGGAACAAGCTACAGAGCACCCACAATTTTTATTTGCTTTAGGTTGGGTAAAAGCACAACAACCACATGTTGCTAAGAAGGCTGCAAAGAAACTAGAGGATTTATCGATCAAAGACATTTTTTGGGATGAGGAGTGATTGCTCTGCAAGGGAAAATCACCTCACTCTGTTATCGTGCTGGTGGCATGGATGCCGCCACAAATAATCTAAATCTTAACAAAAAAAGCGGATACTCTGAAACGTCATCAGCAACCTGCGTGATATAAGCAAAGTAATGTTTCTGCGATGCATTTTAATAAATCCAAGAAATAAACAGGTTTTGCTGATGACAATGGCTTTGCCTACTTTGTCCGAAAACAAAGTAGGAAATCGTCTGCGCGAAAACATCCAAACTTTATATAGCACTTGTGGCTGTGCTATTATTTTTTAATGAAAATTAGAGTGTTAAACTATTTATTCCACTTAAATCATTTACCGATACTTCCCAAAAATCTTCCATGTTCCATTATCTGCAATCGGATCACTATAACTATCATTACGTTGCTTACGTAGTTTATCCCGTGCATCCACCAATTTAAAATGTGGTTCGACGCTTAAAATTACACCATTCATATAAAAACGGGTTCGTGTATATTCACTTTGCCCATGCTGAAAGACGTAAGTACGTAAATCTATAAACTCACGATGAGCCACCAAAGCAGCAGTGTCATCACTCCCTAACCATTCTTGCATCGCAAAAATCTGATCTGTGTCAAATTGCCCACACTTTTCGATCAATGCCGCAACACCACGAAAAGTTTTAGACTCTTTAGCGCGAGTTTTATTGATTCGAATACGATCGACGTGAAAGAAAAACAATGGCAGATTCAGATGGCTGGGTAAATGAATCGCATCCACAGGCTCATCTTCCATAAAAGGCTGACAAAGTTCCTGCGCCCTTTCAATCAATGGTTGCCATTGACGATAATACTCATCGACCTGATCTTTTAGACCATAATAAATCGGTAAACCTTCAACATGTTCCAAATATTGAGGTGGATAAATATGTTGACGAAGTAAAGCGATATCTGTTTTTAAGCTTTGAATGGCGATAGCATCTTGCATGATGATAATTCGATTTGCTTAGGCTATTTTAGATTAAGGCAAAGGTTTAGTTTCGACAAGGCTTTGACTATAATAAGACGTCTTATTTTTGTTGGAAAATGATCATGTCTCAAAAAATCAACGCCACCGATGTGACGGAAGAAGAAGCGTTAAATGCGGTGTTTTTTGAGCGTGCAGATGAATTCATCAAACTCGCCAATGAGTATTGCCGCCCACCGAAAGGTCAACCAGCAAAACCAGAGGAATTACGCGGACAAGTGAGCGCTGCTATGCTATTTGCGACTGCTCGTTTTAATACATGGGTTGCTGCAAATAACTTTAAAGATGGCAATGAAATGCGCGACGCTAAAGAGCAAGTGATGACTTATTTGCTTCAACAATTTCAAATGATGCTCGAAGATAATTTTGACGAATATTGCGAGCAGTTTGAAAACTATTTACGCTTCCGTAAAAATGAAGATTTTCATGCTCATAAACATGATCATTGACGAGTAAATTAGTCTTTAGAGATTAAATATTTATCTTCATCAGAACAAGGCATTCATTAGTTTAATGCCTTGTTCTGATTCAATAAATTAAAAAGCTGTATTAATTAGATAAGCTGTATAAGCGATAAAACTGAATAACCAAGTTCCACCTTTTAAACGCCCGATACGTCCATGCCCTTTCAAGCTGATAGTGAAAAAAAGTAGACTCAAGGTGAGTATACCCATTACCACCATATCACGCTGTAAAACCTCATGGGGTACTGTAGTAGGATGAATCATTCCAGCAAGTCCAACCACTGCCAAAGTATTGAACATATTTGAACCAATTACATTTCCTATCGCGATATCAAGTTCACCCTTTCTAGCAGCAGCGATGGATGAGGCTAACTCTGGTAATGAAGTTCCAATAGCTACAACAGTTAAACCAATAATTAATTCACTTACACCAAAGGATTGAGCAATCTCAACAGCTCCCCACACCAATAGACGTGAGCTTATAACTAATACAATTAACCCAAATATTAGTAGTGGAATAGCCTTTTTAAGAGGCATTTGATGTGTTTGTAATTCAAAATCAAATTCATGGCTTAAAACATCACTTTTACTGCGCATACCTTGCCAAATTGTCCATCCCATATAAACAAATAAAAGCAAGAACAGTAACAATGCATCATTCCGACTCAGTTCGCCATCCATGATTTGCATAATCGCTACCACTGTCACGGCTAATAAAAGAGGTAGCTCCTTACGAACTATTGTTGAATGCACCACGATGGGGTGAATGATAGCCGTCAGCCCTAGTATTAATGCAATATTAACAATGTTTGAACCATAAGCATTACCTAACGCAATACCAGGATTACCATCTAGTGCAGCCATGACCGAGACAACAAGTTCAGGAGCAGACGTACCAAATCCGACAACGATCATGCCAACCAATAATGAAGGCATTCCTAGATGATGAGCAGTTGCAGAAGCACCATCAATAAACTTGTCAGCACTCCACACTAATAAAACAATTCCAGCAAGAACAGCGATTAAAGCTAAAAGCATATTATTCCCCGCACTTTAGTTTGAAATGAGGTTTATGAATCATAAAATCTCATTTCATGCAAAAAAAATAAAGCACTTAAGTATTATTTTATTGATGACTAAAAATTAGCTTAGTCCGAAACTATTGATGCCAATTATTGTTGCGCTTTTCCATACTGATCTGCCATAACCTCAACAAACTGATCAAGCTTAATATATTTCTTAATCACAGTATCAATGTCAGATTTCGTTAGTTTAGCAATTTCCTGATCACGTTTTGCTCGATCCAGCAGTGTTTTATTGCGCTCAAGTTGACCCGTCAACATGCCATGAATCGAACGTTCATCTTCTAATGAAGTCACACGTTTCTTCATAATGTCAGCTTTTGCAGCTTCAACTTCTTGCTGAGTTACACCTTTATCAAGTAAGTCATTCAATACTTTATGCACAGACTGTGAGACTTGATCTGAGCGGCCAGCTGTATAATTTGCTGAAATACTCAGTGAACCACTTTCTGTATCTGAATCTAAATCTACACTACTACCAAATCCATAAACCAATGCATTTTTCTCTCTTAGCTCTTGTGCTAAACGAGACGAAAGCTGAGAGTTCCCCATAATGTGACTTAAAATCATCAATGCAGCAGCATCTGGATGATAAGCACCTACTGGAATTGTGAGCACACTTTGATAACTTCCAAACTCACGTTGCTCAGATAAGGCATGAACTTTTTGAGCTTTAAATGCTACAAATGGAGTGACTATCTTTTGATATGGCTGTTTCGTCTTCCATTTTCCAAATGCATTTTCTAGAGTTTTCTGTATTTTTATAGCATCAAAATCACCAGTCACTGCAATTTGCGCATGATTGGTCATGAAGAATTGATCATAAAATTGCTTAACCTGTGACTGAGTGGCATCTTTAAGCTGTTGTTTAGTCAACTCAGGTTCAAAATGATAACGCAAGTCACCTGGTTGATAGGTTTCAAGTAGCCTTGCTAAAGTCATTGATGATACGATCGCTGGTTCTGTATAAGGACGATCTAAAGCAGATAAACTCTGATTTTTAGCCAAATCGAATTCAGACTGAGAAAACTTAGGTTGTTTAATGACATCAATGATAAAACTTAAAAAGTCTTCAAATTTGTCTTTTTTAGCCTGAACCACAATGGTCATTCCATTACCATTCGAACTCACCGATGCTCCCCCACTTGCAGCAATCGCCTTATCGGTAATTTCTTGTAAAGTATGTTTTTCTGAACCACGTAGCATCAAATAACTGGTTAAATCTAAAATAACACCTTTACCGAATAAAGATTTCTCATTACCAAAATCTAAACTAATCGTGGCATAGGTTTTATCATCACGAGTTGGGGTTGGGAATAAAGCATAACGAATGCCATTCTTTAATTCGCCTCGTTGAATCTTCTTTTCATTCTTTTGTAACTGCTGGGCAGATTGTTCGATGAACTGTTTGACCTCTTGCTGATAAACACTTGGATCTTTCAGCGGTTCAGCTTGCTCAGTATTTTGATCTAAGGTTTTTGGTTTATCTTCAGCTTTTAAAGTCATCGCTTTTTTCTGATCTTCTGGAGTAGGCAAAATGTCCCCAGAAATTCGATGTGAAGCGACTAAAAATTGTTTTAAAGTTTGATTAGCATCTTCAAGTTTTAGGTTCTGAATCGCCTCTAAGTCTCTAAAGTATTCATCCCACTGACCGTGTGAAGACACAGCATAATCACTCAAACGTGAGCCTAAAGCGACTGCATCATTTGCAATCGTATCGGCTGTATTTTGAGTAATATTTTTTATACGTTGTAATTCTGCATCAGTAAAAGTTTTACTATTTTCAACCCCATCAACTAGAGCATCACCCACTTTTTTCGCATCATGATTAGGTGCGTAAATCGCCCCCATAAATACGACATTAAAGTCTTGATCTAACCAAGTGGTTGATTGGACTGCTGTACTAATTCCTGTTTCAACCATACTTTTATATAAAGTTCCACTCGGTTGCATCGTAAATAATGCTGGAGCGAGCGCTAAAGCTGGCTGTAATTTTTCATTCTTGCCATTCATATAAATATTAAACTTGGCAAGATCACTTCCCTTTTGTACCGTAAACTGGCGTTGTTCAATTTTACTTGAATCTAAAACAGGGACTTGTACTGGGTTTGGAATTTTACGTGCTGGAATAGGGCTAAAATACTGATCAATTTTCTGTAAAACTTCTGTTTTATCGAATTTACCAGAGATCACCATGACCGCATTATTAGGTGCATACCAAGTTTTATAAAACTGGTTCAGCTCATTCATTTTGATCGATTTCAATTCAGGTAGATCACCAATCGGCAAACGCCCTAAATATTGATTTCCGTAGGCAGCTTTCCACATTTGATCCATCAATACCGCAAATGGCTGATCCATACGGATTTCACGTTCACGTTTCACAATTTCAATTTCTGATGGAACAAATTTCTCCTGAAGCACCAATTTATCCATGCGTTCAGATTCTAAATACAGAATCTCATTGAGCGCATTTTTCTCTGGACGAACAATATTCAAATACTTAGTTGAATAATAATCCGTGCTTGCATTTGTCATTAAGGTATATTGATCAAGGCGACGTTGAAATTCCTCACCTTTTACATTTTGTGTTCCTTTAAAAGCCAAATGTTCAAGCAGGTGAGCCAAACCACCTTTGCCCTTTGGATCATTCAAAGAACCTGTCATATAAACTGTATTTACAAAGACTTTATTTTCTTTTTCATTTGGGGCGAGAATAACTCTAAAGCCGTTGTCTAATTTATATTCTTCGATATTTTTTTCAGTTTTTACGAGTACAGCCTGAGACCATGAAGCTGCGCTCACCCCAAGTAAACAAAGAGAGAGTGTAAGTTGCTTAAACCGCATTAACATAGATTATCCGAATATTTTTGATGATTTAAATAAATACAAGCGTCCATACTAGTAAACAGCATAGTTTTTTAATAGTTATATTTTGAAAAAAGCTGTTCACTTAAACAGCTTTTTTCATTGTTTTTATTCGTTTTTTGTTACAAGCTAAATAGATAGTTCAGCCTGCATATATAACTTTGCATATCCCGAAATTTCAATACGCTCTGCTGACTCAATGAAGCATTCCAAAATGCCACCACGTGCTGATGCTTGATATGCAACTAATCGTTGTTTGTTCAGTTTTTCTGCCCAAAGTGGAACAATTGCCGTATGAATCGAACCTGTTACAGGATCTTCATCTATCCCAATCGCAGGAGCAAAATAACGTGACACGCAATCGAACTTTCCATCCTCACCCTTTGCAGTTATTGCAATATCAGGTTGAGATGCAGTAATTGCTGTACGTACCTGTCCTAATTGTTTTAATTTCTCTAGGTTCGGTTGCTCATCCAATACATCTTGGACAGACTCATATTCAACAATATAGGCTTGAGCATTTAAATAAACTGCCTTAAATGGCTTGGTTAAGCCATCACGTAAAGCTTGTGGATAATCAGAAACCTGTTCAGCTTTACGAATCGGAAAATTCATTTTGATTTTCCCATCAGCATCTTGAGTAACTACAAAAATTCCAAGTTGACGGACATGAAACTGTATGGTCTTCGCTTCTGTAAAATCTTTAAATAAAACATAAGCACTAGCTAAAGTTGCATGTCCACAAAAGGCAACCTCATCTGTCGGTGAAAACCAGCGTATTTCGTAATTAGCATCATCTATTTTTCGGACAAAAGCTGTTTCTGATAGATTATTTTCTAATGCGATATTTTGCATTAAATGCTCATCTAACCAATTATCCAAAACTATAACCGCTGCAGGATTGCCCTTGAATAATTCTTTGGTGAAAGCATCAACTTGATACATTTTCATAACAGCAAACTCTTCATAATTTTCAGCATATTTTGAACAAATGATCTAAAAATACTAGATACAGTTTTTTTAAAATTTACGATACAACTAAAAAGGTCAACACAGAATTAATATGAAATATATAGAACAAAAAAAGAGCGGTTTAACCGCTCTTTTAAAATCATGAATAGATTAATCACCCATATGTTCAATAATTGCTTGACCAAATTCAGAGCAACGTACCAAGGTTGCACCAGGCATTAAACGCTCGAAATCATAGGTCACTGTTTTTGCTTCAATCGCACCTGATACACCTTTAATAATCAGATCAGCAGCTTCAATCCATCCCATATCACGCAGCATCATCTCAGCAGAAAGGATAATCGAACCTGGATTTACCTTATCTTGTCCCGCATATTTTGGTGCTGTACCATGTGTCGCTTCATACACCGCAATCGCACCACCAATATTTGCACCTGGCGCAATACCAATACCACCAACTTCTGCTGCAAGCGCATCAGAAATATAGTCACCATTTAAATTAAGCGTGGCAATAACTGAATAATCCGCTGGACGCATAAGAATTTGCTGTAAAAATGCATCTGCAATCACATCTTTAATAATGATGTCTTTGCCTGTTTTTGGATTTTTAATTTTAACCCAAGGACCACCATCTAATAGTTCTCCGCCAAAACGCTCCATCGCTAGCTCATAGCCCCACTCTTTGAAGGCACCTTCGGTGTACTTCATGATATTGCCTTTATGGACAAGCGTCACTGAAGGTTTATCATTATCAATTGCAAACTGAATGGCTTTACGGACAAGACGTTGAGTACCCTCTTTTGAAACAGGTTTAATCCCAATACCACAACCTTCATCAAAACGGATTTTTGTTACGCCCATTTCTTCTTTTAGAAATTTGATAACTTTTTTAGCTTCATCCGAATCTGCTTTCCATTCAATCCCTGCATAAATATCTTCAGAGTTCTCACGAAAAATAACCATGTCTGTTAACTCAGGATGTTGCACAGGTGATGGTACACCTTCAAACCAACGCACTGGTCTAACACAGACATACAAATCAAGTTCTTGTCTGAGCGCAACATTTAATGAACGGATACCACCACCAACAGGAGTGGTTAAAGGACCTTTGATTGAAACAATAAATTCACGTAATGCTTCGAAAGTCTCTTCTGGCATATAAGTGCCATATATTTTATCTGCTTTTTCGCCGCAATATACTTCCATCCACTCAATTGAACGTTTACCACCATACGCTTTTAGAACAGCAGCATCTACTACTGCCTTCATAGCTGGTGTAATATCCACACCAATACCATCACCTTCTATAAAAGGAATGATTGGATGATTTGGAACATTCAGTGACAGGTCTGCGTTTACTGTGATTTTGTCACCGTCAGCAGGAACCACGATCTTCTGATAACCCATTTTACAGGTTCTCCCTCATGTGTATCTTGCGAGTAAATGTATGCCTTCTATGGCATACTTTCGTTGTTATTACATGAAACAGTTTAATCCATAAGCAAGGTTTTTGAGATTTATAGGAGAAATACAAACATTTCTCTCTTAAATAAAAAGCTTTATGTCATGGTGCCACTTAAAGCCAAAGTAGTATATTCATATGAAAATAGTTGTATTTAATAAACCTTTTGACGTGTTGTCACAGTTTCGTGAGGATGAGGCGCATTTAACGCTGTCACATTTTATCCACGATCCTGATTTACGTCTTGCGGGTCGCCTTGACCTCGATTCTGAAGGCCTCATGTTCCTGACTGATCACGGCGGTTTAAACCAGTACATCACCAATCCAACCAATAAAAAATTTAAAACTTATCTCGCACAAGTTGATGGTGATGTCACAGAAGAAGCGCTAGAACAGCTACGTAAAGGTGTTGAGCTTGCTGATGGTATGACACTCCCTGCAAAAGCAATTAAGGTTGATCAACCTGAGTGGTTGTGGGATCGTGATCCACCTGTTCGCTTCCGTGCCAACATCCCAACGAGTTGGATTGAACTTCAGATTTGTGAAGGTCGTAACCGTCAAGTTCGTCGTATGACAGCTGCTGTTGGTTTTCCGACATTACGTTTAATTCGTACTAAGATTGGTGCCATCGACCTTGTACGTTTAGGTTTACAACCTGGTGAACAAAAAGAGATCGAACCTTTACTTTATCCTGATTTTAAAGATCTTCCTGAAGATAAGCCTTATCGTTCTCGCTCATACGTGAAAAAACCAGGCGGCACTGGTGGTAAACCAATGCATCAGAAAAAGAAAGAAGGCGATAAAAAAGACCCAAATAAGAAGAAGTCTGGTACTAAGCGTATTTGGCAAATGGATGAAAGTGAGAAACCACGTCGCAAGACTAATGGCACAACACGACCAAATACCAAAGCTCCACGCGGACGTAGCCGAAATAGTCGTTAGAATTTAGATGTTTTAAAGCCCACGGAAGTGGGCTTTTTAAATTTGTATAGTTTGTATTTTCTATAAATCAGCTTTCTTCAAAAAGAGATTTACACCATAAAATGGATGGTTGGTTTGATATACATGAATAAGTAATTCATATTTTACTGAACGCCCATTTATACTTTCATAAAAAAAATCTAATGAATCTTCCAATTCTTTTTTTTGATTTAATTGATCTATTTGAAATTGTGCCAATTCAAATCTAATTTCCTCTGATGTAGATGCTTTTACGGTACTAAGTTTTTTTAAAATCTCCTTACTCTTCGGGTGTGTTATTCTCAAATTAAAAGCATCTCCTCCCAAATTTTCTAGAGTGTAATTGATCACAAGAAATACTATATTATGGTTAATATCTATCTTAGGATCTGTGCTACTGCCATAAACGGGAGAATTTACTTTAGATTGAGAAATAATAAATCTTGGTTCGAGCATCTTATGCTGTTCATCGAGTTGTTGTCTTTGAAGTTGCACTAATTCAACTTGCTGTTTTATCCCTTCTCTCATCTCATCAATCTGAAGTTGAAGCGCTCTTTCTT
>Ga0154420_1005_pt1 | contig 43290 bp, 42 predicted proteins | sample RifGroC1_FD_115924 | JGI IMG/M metagenome (GOLD analysis project Ga0154420, IMG submission 115924) | Acinetobacter sp. GWC1_38_13
ACAATACATAAATAGCAAAATGACCAATGCAACAAATGGTGAAACAATGTACGCCCATTTTGGCGAGTCAATCATGTTTGTTTCATTTTCTTCAGTAATATCATTATGATGCGGTTGTGCTTGATTTACCATTTGATTGAACTCCTGCATGGTTGCTTCTAATGAAATATCTATTTGCTCAACTGGTTTTGAGCCAATTAACTCATTTAATTGAGCACTTGACCAAACCCAATCATCTGCCTGGCCAGAAAGATGTTCGATTTGTCCTAATAACAATTCTGACATCCCAATTTGACCAAAATGACCTGTTTGATCGAGTTGATTTAATTCATTGAGTTGAAGAACAAGAATCTCTGAAATACTTGTTTCTAAGTCATTGGGAGCTAGTGCTGACTGATTATGCTGTGAGGTCGTAAGATGCCTAGCAATTTCTTGTATATACAGAGGATCCGCAGTTTGGATTTCTTGATATAGTTTTTTAGCGTTTTGCTTCCAGAGACTGATTAGGCGAGCAAGTGCAAGAGCATTGATCTCCTGAATGAAGACAGCCTTTTCTTTTACCGAATACTGATTTAAGAGTTGAGGTTTTTGAATTTTTATTTGTTCAGCAAAATATTGGACTAGGTCAAACGCCATATTCGATTTCCTTTTATTTTAATCTAAAATTCTAAGGGACGGTTTTTTCTTACTTGGTTCAGCAACTTCTGTTGATGGAGCTGTTTCAGCAACATTGTTTGTTTCTACAGCATCATATTCGCTTGGGTCAAAGAATAACCCCTGACCATTTTCTCTCGCATAGATGCCCAAGACAGCCTGAATAGGAACGTAGATGTCTTTTGCTACACCACCAAAACGCGCTGAGAAAGTAATGGCCTCATTACTCATATGTAATTGATGAATAGCATGTGGCGCTAAATTCAAAACAATTTGACCATCTTTCACAAATTGTAAGGGCACTTCGGTATGCGGTTGGGTTGCATCTACGAGTAGATATGGTGTGAGTTGGTTATCACAGATCCATTCATAAATTGCGCGGGCAAGATAGGGGCGTGTAGGGCTGAAATTCAATTGCTCTGACATAACTTATAAGCTTATTAAATCGTTGAAATTAACTCATTGTAGCTGTTTTTTTCTTGTGGTGTCATTGATTTGATAAATGCTGGTCTGTTGAAGATGCGGTGACAGTAAAGAAAAATAGGGCGGCAGTGCTGTTGGGGTAATTCAACCCCCATGTTTTTAAGTCGTAAAAAAATAGGGGCTAAGATACAGTCCAAAATCGAAAATGTTTCAGACATAAAAAAAGGGAAATGTTGAAATAAAGGCGTTAGCGAAATAAGCGTATCTCTTAGCTCTTTTTGTGCTTTTTGCTTAAGTTCTAAATTTAATGTGTCTGCGTGCTTTAGCATGTGATCAGCAAGTTTGAACCAGTCTTGTTCAAAACGCCATATATATTGACGTTGTTCGGCTCTTGCCATCGGTGCGTCAGCATACAGCTTATTTTGACGATATCGATCATCTAGATATTCTGAAATTACGGTAGCTGAAAATAGTTTTAGATTTTGTTCAATCAGCATGGGTAATTGATTGTAGGGATTAAGATCAGCGAGATCTTCATCTTCATGATCTGTGATAATTAGATGATATTTGATTTGCTTTTCAGCTAATAAGAAACGAATCCAATGTGAGCGGAAATCATCTGCATGACTATACAACGTAATGCCTTGAATAGGCGTATTTTCAACCGATGACATATCACAAAACTAATTATATAAACGTTTTAGCATACTAAAAAAATCATACAAAAGCATCTTTGAATTCTTTTGTTTAATCTAAAATAAAAAACCTCGGAAAAATCCGAGGTTTTTGTCCAATTCGTAAAACGATTAACGTTTAGAGAATTGAGGACGTTTACGAGCTTTACGTAAACCAAGTTTCTTACGTTCAACTTCACGAGCATCACGAGTAACGAAGCCAGCTTGACGAAGAGCAGGTTTTAAAGTTTCGTCAGCAGCGATCAATGCACGAGTAATACCGTGACGGATAGCGCCAGCTTGACCACCAATACCACCACCTTTAACAGTGATGTAAAGGTCATATTTTTCAGTTACTTCTAAAAGCTCTAAAGGCTGACGCACAACCATACGAGCAGTTTCACGACCGAAATATTGCTCTAAAGTACGATTGTTGATTACGAGTTTACCTGTACCAGCTGATAAGAAAACACGTGCAGTTGCGGTCTTACGGCGACCTGTACCATAGTTTGTAGCCATGTGCTGTATCCCTTAGATGTCCAAAACTTGTGGCTGTTGAGCTGTGTGAGGATGCTCAGCACCAGCATACACTTTCATTTTCTTGATCATAGCATAACCAAGAGGACCTTTTGGCAACATACCTTTTACAGCGCGTTGGAAAATTTCTTCTGGTTTGTGAGCAACTAACTTTTCGAAGTTAGTTTCACGGATACCACCAGGGAAACCAGTGTGGCGATAATATTTTTTATCTAGAGACTTGTTACCAGTTACTTGAACTTGTTCAGCATTGATAACAACGATGTAATCACCAGTGTCAACGTGAGGAGTATAAGAAGTTTTGTGCTTACCGCGTAAACGACGAGCGATTTCAGTCGCAAGGCGACCTAAAGTTTTGCCAGAAGCATCAACAACGTACCAGTCGTGTTGAACTTCAGCTGGCTTAGCGCTGAGAGTTTTCATTAACCACTACCTATTATAGTTGGTTTGAGCAAGGAATCGCCCAAACAAAAGGAGACCGAATTCTACATGAATTAATTGATCATCACAACAATAATCCTTTGGAAATGTCATATTTTGTGAATATTCGACCAGTTTTGTAATGTTCTTAAAATTAAGTGTCAGAAACGAATTTTAGCTTGTTAGGGACTCAAAACTGCCCTATTATTTTTATACCAAATATTTAAAAAATAGAAGTACTTATATGTTTTTTGGGGGAATTTGATGGACTCGTCGTTTTTTTTAAAAATTGCCATAGCTGTCTTGCTTTTACAGTTAAGCATAACCCAAACACATGCTCGGAAGCTCTATAAATGGGTGGATAGAAATAGTATTACAAATTATTCAGAATTTCAGCCGAAGGAAGGGTCGACACGCAAACTTGAGGTTTTGGAAAGTCGTGGTAATGAACATGTTGATCCGATGATGGCTGTCACAGCTGAAATGAAACCTATCGAAATTCCAGTTGATCCGATGAATCTTCAGGGAACATCGAGTTCAGCTGCTGCAACTCAAACAGTGAAACCTTCGACTCAAACTGTTGTGAAACAAGGAGTGCTTGCTGCTCAGCCTTATACAACTCCAATGAGCAGCACAGTTGTATCAAATGTAATTCAGAAGAAAGAATCACAGACTGAGCTTGCTCAACAAACTAACGATAAAAAAGAAACTCCGATTAATCCTGTGGCTGATAAAGCTGCAAGTACTGTAGTTGTGACTGAGAAAACTGCGAATACAACGATCACTATTGAGAAAAAGGAAAAGCCACAAGCAATCGTGGTTGCTCAACCTGAGAAAAAAGATAAGCCTAAAATTAATCCATGGACGAGAACACCAACTTTCTCACCTTCTAACTTAGTGCCATCTAATTTGCCAAAAGTAAAAGTGCCTTAAATTTTGCTCAAATTATTTTTGATATTTCACTGAGTACCAAAAATAAAGCAAATGCACTCAATCAAAATTTAATAGCGGTATATAATAGTTAGCATTGAAATCAAGTTAGGTCTGTAAGATGCTGCCGTTATATGTCACGTCAGGTGAGCCAGCTGGCATCGGTCCTGATATTTGTCTTAATTTGGCAAATAGACAAGATTTGCGTCCCGTTGTCGTTTTAGCTGATATAGATATGTTGAAACAGCGGATAGAACAACTCGGGCTTGAGGTTGAATTAGTTCTATACTCAGGTCAGACTGAACCGAGTTTGAATGGTCAATTATACGTCGAGCATATTGCTCTTGCTAAACCTGTCATTTTAGGCTGTTTAGATGCCGAGAATGCTTCTTATGTATTAGAACAACTTCATCGTTCAGCTGATTATGCCTTGTCTGGAAAAAGCGTAGGTGTTGCGACAGCTCCTGTACAAAAGTCGATTATCAATGATGCAGGAATTGTCTTTAGTGGACATACTGAATATTACCAAGAGTTTGCTCACGTTGATCGTGTTGTGATGATGTTAGCAACTAAAACCTTACGTGTAGCATTGGCGACAACGCATTTGCCATTACGTGATGTTCCAGATGCTATTACTCAAGAGCGATTGCATCAAGTCATTGATATTTTGATTCATGATTTAAAAACAAAATTTAAAATTAACCAACCACGTATTTTGGTATGCGGGTTGAATCCTCATGCAGGTGAAGATGGTTATTTAGGACGTGAAGAGATTGATGTGATCAATCCTGTTTTGGAAGAGTATCGTGTTCAAGGTGTCCAAATGAGTCTGAGCTTACCAGCAGATACTTTGTTTACCTCTGAAAATTTAAAAGATGCGGATGCAGTTTTAGCCATGTATCACGATCAAGGTTTACCTGTGCTAAAATCACAGGGCTTTGGTGAAGCAGTCAATATTACTTTAGGCTTGCCATTTATTCGAACTTCGGTTGATCATGGTACAGCACTTTCTCTTGCTGGTACTGGGCAAGCAAAAGCGTCTAGCTTGCATGTCGCAGTTGATTTAGCACTTGATCTCGCTCGTGATTGATTAACGAGCCAATTATTCGCATTGGAATTATTATGTATCAAATTAATGCCCTAAACCCTAAAGATGAAGGGCATCAGGCTCGAAAACGTTTTGGTCAAAACTTTTTACATGATCAACGTGTGATTGCCAAAATTGTACGCTCAGTGAATCCTCGTGCGGGCGACAATATAGTTGAAATTGGTCCAGGTTTAGCGGCTTTAACTTCTCCATTGATCGGTGAGTGCGATGCTTTAACCGTAGTCGAACTTGACCGAGATTTGGCAGCAGGTTTACCTGGTCGAGTACCACATCCTGAGCGACTCACTATTGTTGAAGCAGATGCTTTGAAATATGACTTTACCCAATTATTCCAAGAAGGGCGTCCGCTCCGCGTAGTAGGGAACTTGCCGTACAATATTTCAACGCCATTGCTTTTTCATCTCTTAGAGTTTGGCGATAAAGTCAAAGACATGCATTTTATGCTGCAGAAAGAAGTAGTGGATCGTATTACTGCCGAACCAAACACCAAAGAATATGGACGTTTATCTGTAATGATTCAGTATTACTGTAAACCAACGTTCTTATTTGAAGTGCCACCAGGTTCCTTTAACCCACCACCTAAAGTGACTTCAGCCGTGTTTCGTTTGGAGCCTTATGAGACGAAGCCAATTATTGCAAAAAATGAAAAAGCTTTGGCTCGCTTAGTTGGGCACGTCTTTACACAACGTCGTAAAACATTGCGTAATAGTTTGAAAGGTATGTTGGCTGAAGACGGCTTTGAGAAAGCTGGTGTAGATCCGATGGCTCGTCCTGAAACATTAAGTTTGGCTGACTTTGTGGCTTTATCTGACCAAATGGTGTCTTGATGTCTAAACGCTATAACTATGTGATTGGTGATGTGCAGGGTTGTTTTGAAGCATTAAAAGCACTTTTAAAAGAGATCCGTTTCGATCCTGATCAGGATTTTCTTTGGTTCGCTGGTGATTTGGTCGCGCGTGGTGAAAACTCGGTCGGTGTATTGCGTTTCGTCAAAAAACTTGCTGATCGTGGTGCTGCTGCTACTGTATTAGGCAATCATGATCTGACCTTGATTGCCTGTGCACGTGGGTTTAAGAAAATCAAAGACAAAGATCGGACTCAAGATGTAATTGATGCGATTGATGGTGATGAACTCATCGATTGGTTGCGTAAACAGCCATTAAGTTTGTCGCCAAATGACACTACGCTTATTACCCATGCTGGGATTCCCCATATTTGGTCAGCTGAAAAAACTGTGGAGCTTGCTCAAGAGGTGCAACACGCTGTCGGACATGAAGATCTGTGCGTTTTGGATGCTTTTCTGCGGGAAATGTATGGAGAGCAACCTGATTTGTGGACTGATGAATTATCGGGTGCTGAGCGTTTACGATGTATTACCAATTATCTGACTCGTATGCGTTTAACGGATATTGATGGACGTTTAGAGTTTAAATTTAAAGATGCTTTAGATGCTCCAATGCCTGAAGGGTTTAAGCCTTGGTTTGAATATGAGAGTTTGGCTGCGAAAACACACCATATTATTTTTGGGCATTGGGCAGCTTTACAGGGAAAAACAATTAACGCCAACATTCAGAATGTAGATGGTGGTTGTGTTTGGGGGCAGCGGTTGCTTGCATATCGTTTAGAAGATCAGCAGATCTTTGCGATAGATAATCCAATACAATAGTTTTTCTATATTTTATAAAATGCCCAGTATTTATCCGATATTGGGCATTTGTTGTTATGGTTTGTCAAAAAACTGTCACATCCTGATCATTAAAGTGTCAAAAAATATTTATAAGCTTTAAAGCATGAAAATAACGACACAAATGGATGGCGATATGCAAAGTACATACGCGACATCTCTTTTAGAGCAAGAACAGTTTCCTGAAAGCTTTAAGTTTTACTTTAAAAGGAAGCAACTTAAAAACAAACAAGATGAATTGTCTGAACTTCGAGATTTAGTTCGCCCACGTTTAAGAATCGCAATCGTTACTGAAACTTGGCCACCAGAAATTAATGGTGTCGCGATCTCGATGATGCAATTGTGTCAAGGATTACAAAGATTAGGGCATAAAATTTTATTGGTACGCCCGATCCAAAAAGAAGTATGTACAGAATTTCACCCTGATCAAGAGTGCTTAGTGCTGTCACAACCTGTACCCAAATACCCAAGTGTTCAGTTCGGTTGGCCACAATATCTTAAAGTTTTCAAAGCTTTTGAAAATTTCGCGCCAGATGTTGTGCATATCGTGACAGAGGGGCCATTAGGTTTAACAGCCTTACAAGCTGCGAAAAGTAAAAAAATTGCAGTCTCAAGTGGATTTCATTCAGCTTTCCATGATTTTAGTCGTTTTTTTGATTTGGCTTTTTTAGTCAAACCCATCCAGCGATATCTAACATGGTTTCATAACAGTACTGACGTAACCTGTGTCCCTAGCCAATTTACTGAACAAGCATTACGCAGTTTTGGTGTGACATGTCCGTTGGTTGTGGTTGGTCGTGGAGTGGATGTAGAAAAATTTTCGCCCAAGCATCGATCTCAAAAACTACGTCAAAGTTGGGGGGCTGATACAGATACTCGCGTGATGCTATATGTGGGTCGTTTATCTCCAGAAAAAGAAGTAGATGTTCTCATTAAGAGCTTTCATGCATTACAAGCTCATCAAGGTCACAATATTAAGTTTGTGGTCGTTGGCGATGGTCCTGATCGTGTCCGTCTAACAAAATTAGCAAATTCAAAAGATATTATTTTTACTGGCAATTTGAGTGGACATGATCTTGCTGCAGCTTACGCAAGTGCTGATGTTTTTACCTTCGCAAGTCAGGCGGATACCTTTGGAAATGTAGTTTTAGAAGCGATTGCAAGTGGTCTAGCCGTTGTTGCTTATGATTATGTTTGTGCTCATCAGCACGTCAAACATGGTCAGACTGGGTGGCTAACACCTTTGGGAAACACAACTGAATTTGTTGAATTAATCTGTAATTTACCTGCGATAACGCAATTGAGAGCAATGGGACAACTGGCGAGTGAAAGTGTTCAGTCGAATAGCTGGCAGTATCCCGTACAACAATTAGAACAAGCACTGTATCAGGTCGCGAAGGAGTCTCCCATGACCGTGACCTAAGCAATTCTCATTAAGAGGAGAAAAAATATGAAATTTGAAAATGCAAAAATAAAAATGCTCGATCTCGATTTAAAAGGCTGTGTTTACCTTAACCATCTATCACAGTCACAACGTATTGCACTATTTTTTAAAACGATTAGTCGTTTGGGAGATGGACCATTTTGGTATGTCATGTTGTTGTCTGTTTGGACAATGCAGGGTTTGGCATACGGTCTGAATATACTCTATCTCGTTGTGATGGGCTCTATAGGGACACTCATTTATAAATTCTTGAAAAATAAAACGACCCGTCCTCGACCTTATCAAGTACATCAGGTGATTGTACTAGGTGAGCGACCTTTAGATCATTTTAGCTTTCCTTCGGGGCACACTTTGCACGCAGTGATGGTGACAATCACATTAGGTTATATACAACCACTTTTACTCATTCTGATGTTGCCGTTTACCATACTGGTCGCTTTATCTCGTATGGTGCTTGGTCTGCATTATCCGAGTGATGTGATTGTTGGTGCGATCATTGGTGCATCGGTAGCTAGCACAATTATCTTACTCGCGCCAAGTTTTAACGTGATTTTGTGATGTTTTTGATGGTCATCACTATCTCTTAAAACACATCATTTGTTAAAGTACGTTCAATAATCACATTCTATTAGGTTAACTCATGGGTTTACGTTGGACAGATACGATTGATATTGCGATTGAACTCACTGAAGCACATCCAGATGTGGATCCACAATGGATTCGTTTTACTGATTTACATGCATGGGTTTGCGCATTACCAGACTTTAGCGATGATCCGAATAAATCGACAGAAGGTTTGCTTGAAGCCATTCAAATGGCTTGGTTAGACGAAGTTCGTTAAAAATTTATCAGAAATCTCAGAACTTTTAGATATTCAAGCTGATTATTAACGATTACATCGGTATAATGCGGCAAATTTTTTTAGTTTACACATAATAGGAGTCAATCATGGCGATTGAACGTACTTTATCTATCGTAAAACCAGATGCAGTTTCTAAAAACCACATCGGTGACATTTTTGCTCGTTTCGAAAAAGCGGGTTTGAAAATCATTGCGACTAAAATGAAACACCTTTCTCAAGCTGATGCTGAAGGTTTTTATGCAGAGCACAAAGAGCGTGGTTTCTTTGGTGATTTAGTTGCTTTCATGACTTCTGGTCCAGTTGTTGTATCAGTTCTTGAAGGTGAAAATGCAGTTCTTGCTCACCGCGAAATCTTAGGTGCTACAAACCCTAAAGAAGCTGCTCCAGGTACGATTCGTGCTGACTTCGCTGTAAGCATTGATGAAAATGCTGCTCACGGTTCTGACTCAGTAGCTTCTGCTGAGCGTGAAATCGCTTACTTCTTTGCTGATAACGAGATTTGCCCACGCACTCGTTAATCCAAAGTATTCAAGCCAGATAAGTGGTATACTACTTATCTGGTTTTTTGTTTTTTATAGATTGAATTGTGTGGATAATGCACAATATTTTCTAGTGCTGATATCGTTTAGGTAAATATACATGAGTTCTGCAGTGGTCGTTTCATCAGAAAATTTGGATGAAAAACAACAGTCTGTTTCTACATCTGTCGTCCAAGCTGCCGATAAAAAAGTAAATTTACTTGGCATGTCACGTACAGAATTAGAAGCCTTTTTTGAAGAATTAGGTGAAAAGAAGTTTCGCGCTGGTCAAGTGATGAAATGGATTCATCAATATTTTGTTACTGATTTTGCTGAGATGACCAATATCTCGGGCAAACTTCGCGAAAAATTAGAAAAAATTTGTGAAATCAAAGCTCCTGAAGTTGTACACCGTAATTATTCTAAAGACGGCACTCGTAAATGGGTTTTCCGTGTAGGAGATGGTGCGGGGTCTTTAGTTGAGACTGTACTCATTCCAGCAGAAGATAAAACGGGTGCGCGTAAAACACTTTGTATTTCATCTCAGGTTGGATGTGCGCTTGATTGTTCATTCTGTTCAACGGGTAAACAAGGTTTCCAACGTGACTTAACACCTGCTGAAATTATTGGTCAGCTTTGGATGGCAAATTATTCTTATATGGAAGATGTGCCTGTAGCTGAGCGCGAAAGAACTGTAACTAATGTCGTAATGATGGGTATGGGTGAGCCATTACTCAATTATGATGCGGTGTTGAGTTCTATGCAGTTAATGCTAGATGATTTCGCTTATGGTATGTCTAAACGTCGTGTAACTCTATCGACCTCTGGTGTAGTACCGAAGATTGACCAACTCGCACAAGATATTGATGTTGCTTTGGCAATTTCTTTACATGCGCCAAATGATGAGTTGCGTAACGAGTTAGTGCCAATTAATAAAAAATACCCATTAGCACAGTTAATCGCTGCTTGTCAGCGCTATTTAGCCAAAGATGGTAATGAAAGCGCACGTCGTCATGTCACGATTGAATATGTCATGCTTGAAGGTGTTAATGATCAGCCTGAGCATGCTCAACAATTATTAAAATTATTAAAAAATCTACCAAGTAAAATCAACCTGATTCCATTTAATCCATTTCCGCATGCGCCATATGGACGTTCAAGCAGAAATCGTATTATTGCATTCCAAAAAACTTTGTCTGATGCAGGATTTGTGTGTACGATTCGTCAGACACGTGGTGATGATATTGATGCAGCATGTGGTCAATTGGTTGGGCAAGTTGCAGACCGAACTCGCCGTGCAGAACAATGGAAAAAGAAAGTGGCGCAAAGACAAGAAATATTGCGCACACAAGGATAATCTTAGGGGAAAAGCGTTGAATACAACTCGACTAAAAACGATTTTAGCTACTACTGTTGTGTTTACTGTATTAGGTTTGACTGCCTGCCAATCAACAACGTTAAGAAAAGATCCAGAAAAGGCAGTACAAGTCCGAACTCAACTCGCTGCTGAATATATTCGAACACGTGATTTGGATTCAGCGAAACGTTCCCTTGATCAAGCTTTAAAAATTGATCCACGTGATGCTACTGCCAATATGATGATGGGTGTTTTGTTGCAACAAGAAGGCAGTAAACCAAACATGGAGAAAGCAGAAGCTTATTTTAAGCGAGCAATCTCTTCAGAACCCGATAATGCCCAAGCTCGTAATAATTACGGTACATATTTGTATCAAATGCAACGTTATAATGAGGCGATTGAGCAATTTACCGTTGCAGGTGCGACGTTAGGTTACGAACAGCGTTACCAATCGTTGGAAAACTTGGGTCGAATCTATTTAAAACTGGGTGATGTTGCGAATGCTGAAAAATCATTCAAGCAAGCCTTACAAGCAAATCGAAATTCGACAATTTCAATGTTAGAGTTGTCCGAAATTTTCTATTTGCAACAAAATAATAGAGATGCATCGCAACTTTATGAACAATACGTTCGTAATGTCGGGCAGAAAAATCAAGGTGCTCGTGCACTTTGGATCGGTATACGCATTGCTCGAGCGAATGCGGATCAATTAGGAATGCAAGTATTAGTGAATCAAATGCGTGCTTTATTTCCTGATAGTCCAGAATATCAACGTTATTTGCAATTACAGTACAGTACTGAGGCCGTATGGAAATAAATCCAAATTCACATCAGCCAACTGGCTCAACCTCACCTTCGTCTACGTTAGGAAATATTCAACGACCAGGTGAGTATTTGCGTCAAATTCGTATTGCACAAAAGAAAGAACTTGAAGAGATTGCAAACGTTTTGAATATGCCTGTTAAAACGTTAACGGCATTAGAGCAAGATGATTATAAATCATTGCCAGAAGCAACTTTCATCAAAGGTTACTATCGTGCGTATGCCAAATGCTTAAATGCAGATGCCAGTGTGATCATTCAACGTTTTGATGAAATCTACGCAAACGATACAGGCTTAAAAGCAAATCATGCTTTGAATAACTCTCCAATTAAAATTATGGGGAAACTTTCAGGCTCTAAAAGTGTACGTAATCGTAAATGGCTAAAACGTTTATCGATTTTAGTTGCTGTACTTGTTTTGGGGTGGCTGGCTGTAATGGCTGTACAGAACTGGACCTCAAGTCAAAAAGATGAAGTTGATGTACCAAAAGTGACGAATTCAGATGTCGAAATTCTTCCAATGGGCAATACCGTAACTACATCAGGTGATCAGTTGGTGCTTGGTTTTAGTCGTCCAACATCAGTTCATATTGTTGATGCGACTGGTAAAGTATTGGCAACAGGTCGTCAATCATCTACATTGACACTCAGTGGTGAGTCACCATTCCAAATACGTTTGGATGATGCAACTGCTGTGTCATTGAGTTTAAACCAAGAGCAAATCTCCTTATCTCCATACACCGTTAATGGAAAAGCAGAATTCCGTTTGTCTCGTTAATGCCAATTAGAGTAGAGCTATACGATGATCGTGAACCCAATTAAGCGCCGCCCGACACGAAAAATTCGTGTTGGTTCGGTGTATGTCGGTGGTGATGCGCCGATCAGTGTTCAAAGTATGACAAATACAGAAACTTGTGATGTCGATGCCACAGTTGCACAAATTCAGCGTTGTGTAGATGCTGGTGCCGATATCATGCGTGTTTCAGTGCCATCTATGGAGGCTGCTGAAGCTTTCGGTGCGATTAGAAAACGCGTTTCGGTTCCTTTAGTTGCTGATATTCATTTTGACCATCGTATTGCTTTGGCTGTCGCGGATTATGGGGCAGATTGTCTTCGTATCAATCCAGGTAATATTGGCTCAGATCAAAAAGTGCGTGAAGTCGTTGCTGCTGCAAAACATCATGGCATTTCAATTCGTATCGGGGTGAATGCAGGTTCTTTAGAGAAAGATCTGCAAGTCAAATATGGCGAACCAACGGGTCAGGCATTGCTTGAGTCTGCGATGCGTCATATTGATATCTTAGATCGTTTAGACTTTCATGAATTTAAGGTTAGTGTAAAAGCATCGAATGTATTTTTAACTATGGATGCTTACCGTTTATTATCACAACAAATTGATAATCCTCTGCATCTTGGTGTGACTGAAGCAGGCATCTATCGTACTGGAACGGTGAAATCAGCAATTGCACTTGGTGGGTTACTGATGGAAGGCATCGGCGATACCATGCGTATCTCGCTAGCTGCAGAACCAGAAGATGAAATTAAAATTGGTTTTGATATTTTAAAATCATTAGGTTTACGTTCGAATGGTATTAATTTCATTGCGTGTCCAAGTTGTTCACGTCAAGAATTTAATGTTATTCAAGTGATGCAAGCATTGGAAGAGCGTTTGGAAGATATCCGCACACCAATGGATGTATCTGTGATTGGCTGTAAAGTCAACGGACCAGGGGAAGCTAAAGAAGCTGATATTGGTGTCGTTGGTGCGTCGCCGCGTTCACTTGTTTATCGCAATGGTGAAAAAAGCCATTTGATTGATACAAATCAGTTGGTTGATGAAATCGAGTCGATGGTTCGTCAACGTGTTCAAGAGCTTGAAGAAGCAAAATCTAAAGAAATTATTCGTAGTTCATCATGAGTTCAATTGTCGCTATTAAAGGTTTTAATGACACCCTTCCATCGCAAACAGCGGCATGGAGAAGTCTGGAACAACAACTTGCATCTTTGATGGATGCTTACGGTTATCAGCAAATTCGTTTACCTATTGTCGAGCAAACTGGTTTATTTAAGCGCGCGATTGGCGATGCAACGGATATCGTTGAAAAAGAAATGTATACCTTTTTTGATAAAGGTAATCCACCTGAATCATTAACCTTACGTCCTGAAGGTACTGCAGGTTGTGTGCGTGCAATGTTGGAACATAACTTACTTCGTGGGGCAACTCCACGTGTATGGTATGTCGGTCCAATGTTCCGCTATGAAAAACCACAAAAAGGTCGCTATCGTCAGTTCCACCAATTTGGTGTCGAAACTTTTGGTGTGGCGACACCAGATATTGATGCTGAAATCATCCTTATGACGGCGCGTTTGTGGAATCGTATGGGTGTCGCGGATAAAGTTCAACTTGAGTTAAACACTTTAGGCGAAACTGATGAGCGTACAGAATATCGTAATGCATTGGTTGCCTTTCTCAATGAGCATAAAGATGCATTAGATGAGGATTCACAGCGTCGTTTGACTACGAATCCGCTTCGTATCCTAGATTCTAAAATTGAATCGACACAAAAAATTCTAGAAAATGCACCGAAGCTACATGATTTCTTGAAAGAAGACTCATTAAACCATTTCAACCAATTACAGCAATATTTAACAGATGCTGGCATTCAGTTTGTTATTAATCAAAAGTTAGTACGTGGTTTAGACTACTACAACAAAACTGTATTTGAATGGACAACAACCATGTTGGGTTCACAAGGTACAGTATGTGCTGGTGGTCGTTATGATGGTCTAGTTGGACAACTCAAAGGTAAAGCAGATCAATCGGTTCCTGCAGTCGGCTTTGCGATGGGAATGGAGCGTTTGCTACTTTTACTTGAGCAAGTTGAGCAAGCTAAACCAGTTCGTGATTGCGAAGTGTTCTTGTTGGCTGAGCCTGCTTACCAAGCGAAAGCATTGGTATTGGCTGAACAAGTCCGTGATCAGTTAGAAGCAGTCAACAGTTCGATTCGTTTCAAAACGGGTTCTCAGGGCAGCATGAAGAGCCAAATGAAAAAAGCGGATCAATCTGGCGCGATCTATGCGGTGATTTTAGGTGAGCGTGAGTGGGAATCACAACAACTTCTGGTTAAAGAGCTTGCGACAGGGGAACAATCTCAAGTTGCGGTCACTGAATTGACAGCATTTTTGCTCGAAAAATTTAAACAATAAATTGCACAATATTTAGGAAAAGGACAATCACATGAGCTTAAGTGATGAAGAACAACTCGACAGTTTAAAGTCGTTTGCCAAAAAATATGGTTCTGCCATGATTAGCGGAATTCTCATTGCCTTGATTGCCTTTTTTGGTTGGGAATATTGGCAAAAAAAGAATTTGGCTGAATCACAGAATCAAACAGCTAAAGTCCAAAAGCTCATGGACGAAGCTAAAGCGGTTGCGGGTCAACCCAATGCTTTTGCGACGGTATCAGAAGCTGCTGATAAGATTGTGAAAGATGATGCTGATTCAGTGCAAGCAATTCAGACGCAATTCATTTTGGCTAAGCTGGCATATGAAAAACAAGATTATGCCGCAGCTGAAAAAGCATTAAAGAAAGTCGAAAACTCAAAAGTTAAAGATGCGGGTTTAATGCAAATTGTGAAAATACGTTTAGCTGATTCTCAATTGGCTCAGAAAAAATATGATGAGGCTCTAAAAACCTTATCTAATGTTTCTGAACCTGCTTTTAAAGCAACAGTAGATGAGTTGCGTGGCGATATTTATGTTGCTAAAAAAGATGTTGAATCTGCACGTAAGGCGTATCAAAGTGCATGGAATAATGTACTTGAACGTAAGCAAGAACGTCAGCTTTTACAAATTAAACTCGAAAGTGTTGGCGTTTTAGTAGATGATCCTGATTTTGAACGCCCAATCTTAGATACTAAAGTGGATGAGTCTTAATGCAGAATATACTAAAACTCCCTTTGGCAATTGCAGTTGCTTCAGCCTTATTGGTTGGATGTTCGAGCAACAAAGTTAAAGAAGCAAAACCGAATCCTTTGCCAAAAATACAGCAACAACAAAGTCTTAACCTTGTATTTTCGCAAAGTGTTTCTTCAACGAATGCTGCTGAAGCATTACGTTTGCAATTGGACACAGATAACGGTGTGATTTTTGCGATTGATCCAGACGGTCAGGTTTCTGCTTACAAAGGTAAAGATCGACTTTGGAAAAGTAAAATTACCAAACAAGAGCTAACTGCTGGCGTGGAAGCTGCTGAAGGCATCGTGATTATCGGCAACCGAAAAGGTCAATTATTTGCTCTTGATCAAATGACTGGCGAACAAAAATGGACAGCACAATTGTCTGGTGCCATTTTATCTCCATCATTAATCCAATCAGGGCGTGTGATTACGATTGCAAATGACGGTACTGTTTTTGCTCATGATGCAGTTACAGGGCAGCAAGTTTGGGCCTATAAATTACCAAATGTTCAATTCAGTTTACGTGGTCAACCAGCACCAGTGGCATTAGATGAGCGAACAGTTTTAGTCGCTTCTGCAAATGCTTATGTTTATGGCTTGGATGTAATTAGTGGAGTCCCACGTTTCCAACGCCGTGTTGCAATCAGTGAAGGGCGCTCAGACATCCAGCGTTTAATCGACATTGTTGGTGATCCTGTTGTTGCTGGTCAATATTTGGTTACAACAAGCTTCCAAGGTCAAGTCACTGTCACTGACTTAGCGACACAACGTGTGGTGTGGAGCGAGGATGCAAGTAGTACTAATCGTCCTGAAGTCGCAGAAGATAAAGTTTTCATCTCAACTGTTGATGGCAAATTAAATGCTTACAATTTAGCGACAGGTGAGTTGGTTTGGCAAAATGAAGAATTACTGAATCGCCAACTGAGTAACCCAGTTGTACTTGGTCAAAACCTTGTGGTTGGTGATCTAGATGGTGTTTTGCATTTGATTGATCCAGCGTCGGGTAAACTAGTTGGGCGTGCAAAAACCAGCGGTGAAGTGCAGTCCTTACGTGTCATCAATGACCAACTTTATGTGGCAACACGAAAAGGTGCATTAAGCATTTGGCAGAATCGTTAATTTTTCCTACGCTTGTGTTAAAATGTTTAATTAGCAGTTGCTAATAAAAGAATGATCGGGGTATTTGTGTATACAAAACCCCGAATTTTTATTGTGATTTTTTAAATCACCAAAATCTTCCATACTGTTTCTAGAATGCTGTCATCAACGATGGCTCGTCTGAATTAAGGTTAATTTATGAAACCCGTTATTGCGCTCATTGGTCGTCCAAACGTCGGAAAATCAACGCTATTTAACCAAATCACAAAAAGCCGTGATGCTTTGGTTGCTGACTTCGCTGGTTTAACTCGTGACCGCAAATATGGTGACGCGGTTTATCAAAACAAATCCTTTATTGTGGTTGATACAGGTGGTATCGGTGAAAATGAGGGTGGTATTGACTCTTACATGGCGGAGCAGTCAAAAACTGCGATCCATGAAGCTGATATTATTATCTTTGTTGTTGATGCACGTGCTGGACTTTTAGCATCAGATGAGCAAATTGCCCGTGAACTACGTACATTGGGTAAAAAAGTTTACTTAGTTGCTAACAAAGTTGATGGTGTACATGCTGAAGCAGCTCTTGTTGAGTTTTATAAGCTCGGTATGGGTGAACCGATGCAAGTTGCTGCGAGTCATGGTCGTGGTGTTCAGCAAATGCTTGAAGAGGTATTAGCTGAAGTACCTGAAGATGAGAATCCAGAAGAGCATAATAAAAATACAGGTTTACGTTTAGCCATTATTGGTCGTCCTAACGTTGGTAAATCAACATTGGTCAACCGCTTACTTGGTGAAGAACGTGTAGTTGCATTTGACCAACCAGGTACGACACGTGACTCGATTTATATCCCATTTGAACGAGATGGTCGTCAATATACGTTGATTGATACTGCAGGGGTGCGTCGTAAAGGTAAGGTTGATGAAATGATTGAGAAATTCTCAATCGTAAAAACTTTGCAAGCAATGAAAGATGCACATGTAGTTGTCGTTGTAGTTGATGCTCGTGAAGGGATTGTTGAACAAGATTTACATTTGATCGGTTATGCGCTTGAAGCGGGTCGTGCGATGGTGATTGCCATCAATAAATGGGACAACATGACCGAGTACGATCGTAAGCAATGTAAACTCGATGTTGAACGTCGTTTCGATTTCATTCCTTGGGCAAAGATTCATTTGATCTCAGCTTTACACGGTACAGGTGTAGGCGAATTATACCCATCTATTCATCGTGCCTATGAATCTTCAAATCTGAAAGTATCACCAGCTAAATTAACGCAAATTCTAAATGATGCGACTGAAGCACATCAGCCGCCTTCAATTGGTGGTCGTCGTATCAAAATGCGTTATGCGCATATGGGTGGACAAAATCCACCAACGATTGTGATTCACGGGAATAAAGTGGATAAGACACCTGCGGATTACCGTCGCTATTTAGAAAACGTGTTTCGTAAGGTTTATAAACTGGAAGGCACCCCTGTAAAAATCGATTTTAAAACTTCTGAAAATCCATTCGAAGGGCGTAAGTCTCAAGTGGATGAGCGCGTTGCAGCACGTAAGCGTCGTTATATTCAGAAATTCAAAAAGGCTGAAAAGAAATTTAAGCGATAATTTTTTGAGTGTCATCAAAACCCAAATTTTAATTTGGGTTTTTTTTATCAATAAGGACATGATCGATGAGTCAGCGTAAGATTGAATTACATGTTCAAACGTTAGATAACATTTTAGATTTACAGCAAAGCGATTTTTCTGATTTTCGCTCATTTAATGATTATAAAAAACAACAGATTAAGCAGTTTCGTAATCAATTACTATCACAACATCTCGGATGTGATCTTAGTGATTTAGATTTTGCCAAACACGAGCATGGTAAACCTTATTTAACTTCTCATATGCTCAACTTTAACCATTCACATAGCAAAAAAAGCTATGTGTTAGGACTAAGTGATCAAATTCTGGATATTGGTGTTGATCTCGAGGAATTGGAACGCAAAGTGCGTTTTGATGCTTTTGCTAAACATGCTTTTCATCCCAAAGAATATGAAATTTGGCAACAGTTGGATGAAGATAGGGAGTACTGGTTTAAAGTTTGGACGACCAAAGAAGCTGTTTTAAAAGCTTCGGGTCTGGGTATCCGTTTGGATCTGAATACTCTGAATACAAATGTACATCCAGAACAGCAGGGAGGTATGTGTTCACATCCTTTAATTGGAACATTTGGTTATCAGAACTTTTCGTTGAATCAAAAAATTATATTGACTATAGCTTGGCGAGCTGAACTCTCTTGTAGAGGTTTCCAGTTTCCTGATATTCAGGTAATTCAACATGACTAAATACTAATTTAAAAATGATCACCTACAAAAAATGCCAGTGATAACACTGGCATTTTTAATCTGTATTTGTGGAAAACTTTAAGGAATATGATCTTCTTCAAATTCAGGTTTAACTTGAACAATAAAATCTTGACGGTTAAGACCACGCCATAATGCAAATGCTGTTCCGATATAAATCGATGAATAGGTACCAACGAATACACCGACAAACATGGCAACAGAGAATAAATGCAGACCATCACCACCAACAAACATCATTGCTAGAACTACAAGTAACAATGTCATTGAGGTATGAATGGTACGACGTAAAGTTTCTGTTAATGCGATATCAACAATTTCACGTGGTGTCGCACCGCGAATCTTACGGAAATTTTCACGAATACGGTCTGAGACAACGATGTTATCGTTAAGTGAGAAACCCATTACCGCAAGAATCGCTGCAAGTACGCTTAAATCAAATTGCCATTGGAATAAAGCAAATGTACCAATAATGATGATGATATCGTGGAATAACGATAATACAGCACCCATCGCAAGTTTGAATTCAAAGCGAATCGTCACGTAGATCAACATCAGAATCATCGCAAGCGCTAATGCACCCGCAGAGCGAATGTATAGCTCATTACCGACTTGACCGCCTACAGCATCAACTTTATGTACTTCAGCAGCATTGTTTGGTAACTGCACTGCTTTAGTAATCGTTTCACTTAGGTCTGCTACGTTTAAATCTTCTTGTACTGGCATACGTACAATTAGGTCAGTATTACTTCCTAAAGTTTGTACAACAGCATCTTTAAATCCAGCACGATCTAATGCTTGTGAAACTTGAGCAGGTTGAACTGCCTGAGCATAATTCAACTCAGCTGATACACCGCCTGTAAAGTCTAAACCGAGGTTTAGACCTTTCGTCGCAATAAAAAAGATACTTACGATGGTCAGCAAGATTGAGAAGATTGCAGCAGGTTTTGCTATCTTCATAAATGGGATGATTTTTGCATCATCAGGACGACCGTATTGTTTTGAGTCTTGTTGAGTCAGATCAGTCATATGAATCTCCTTAAATGCTCAACTTAGTCAAATTACGGCGTTTGCCATAAATGAGTTGTACGATCGCACGTGTTACTGTAATCGCAGTAAACATCGAACATACGATACCAATCATAAGCGTCACAGCGAAGCCTTTAATAGGGCCTGTACCGATAGCGAATAAGATAAATGCAACAATAAACGTCGTTAAGTTCGAGTCAAAAATAGTGTTATAGGCTCGATCATAACCCGCAACAATGGCTTGTTTTGGAGAGGCACCCCACAGCATTTCTTCTCGTATTCGTTCACAGATCAGAACGTTTGCATCGACAGCCATACCGATACCAATCACGATACCTGCAATACCAGGAAGGGTAAGGGAAGCACCTAACCAAGACATAACAGTAAGAATCATCGCAAGGTTAAATACCAGAGCGAAATTCGCAATTACACCAAACAAACGGAAGAATACCACCATCCAGATTGCAACAAGAATGAAACCAATCTGAGTCGATAATACACCTGCATCAATATTTTCTTGACCGAGGCTAGGACCAACCACACGTTCTTCCACGAAGTACATTGGCGCAGCCAAGGCACCTGCACGAAGCATCAACGCCAGTTCAGCCGCCTCCTGTGGAGAGTCAAGCCCCGTGATACGGAACTGTGAACCCAAAACGGCCTGAATAGTTGCGGCATTGATCACAACAGATTCAGTATACGGTGTGCGGACTTCTGTTTGAGTACCTGTAGCTGGATCAGTGACATAGCTAATTTTTTGTTTATTTTCAATAAACAATACAGCCATACGTTTGCCAACAGCATTACGTGTTGCATCTGCCATGAGCTTACCGCCAGCAGTGTCTAACGTAATATTAACTTCTGCACCACCAGAGTCTTGGCTAAAACCAGAACTTGCATTTTGAACGCGTTCACCTGTCAAAATACGGTTACGATTTAACAGAAGCTGTCGGCCACTATCCAGTGATTCATAGGCAAATAATTCCGTGCCTGGAGGAAGCGGCTGACCATTATATTTTCCTGTATATGGGTCAATATATTGATCATTACTATCAGCAACCAAACGGAATTCTAAGTTTGCTGTACGACCTAAGACACGTTTTGCTTCAGCAGTATCTTGAACGCCAGGTAACTCAACCACGATACGGTTGCTACCCTGAGTTTGTACCAATGCTTCAGCAACACCTAACTCGTTAATACGATTACGTAGGGTCGTTAAGTTTTGATTCACCGCGTAAGATTGAATTTCTTGACGACGAACATCTGTATAGTTGAGTTTTAGTAAAGCACCATCTGTACTTGCTAGTGCTTGCTGTGTGAACTCATTGCCATTTCGACGTAAGAAATCTGCTGCTGCATCACGGTCAGTTGTATTGGCAAACTGAACAGTAATGGTATTGTTATTCAGTGCTAAATTATTAAATTTGATTTTGTTGTCACGAAATTGACGACGCAGATCAGTTGCCGATGTTTCCATACGTTGGCTAATCGCTTTATCCATGTCGACTTCGAGCAAGAAGTGTACACCACCGCGTAAGTCCAAACCGAGTTTCATCGGTTTTGCACCAATCTTTTGCAACCATTCAGGTGTGGTTGGCGCAAGGTTAAGTGCAACCACGTAGTCTTCACCTAAATCACGACGTAGCACTTCTTTCGCTTTTAATTGAGCTTCTGAAGTGTCTAAACGTAATAATGCCGCATTGTTGGTGAAACTATTATCATGGCTACTGATGTTGGCAGCTTTCAGAATCTGCTCAGCTTTTTGCACAACCGTTTGATCAATTTGTGTCCCTGCTTTTGCACCAGAAATTTGGACAGCAGGTTCATCAGGATACAGACTTGGAAGTGCATATAACGTACTGATCACGAGAACGACGAGAATCAGTAAATATTTCCATGCAGGGTAACGCATTCGTTTTCTTCTTAAATGAAAAAGTCGTGCTGAGGCACGACTATTTTATGATTAAAGGTTATTTAGTGTGCCTTCAGGTAATACTGAAATGACACTTGCACGTTGGATTTTTACTTCTACGCCACGGCTTAACTCAACAACAGCGAAGTCACCATCAAGCTTCGTGATTTTCCCCATTAAACCACCAGCAAAAACGATTTCACTTCCTACACCTAAGCTTTCGATCAAAGAACGGTGTTCTTTCGCACGTTTAGCTTGAGGTCTCCAGATCAAGAAATAGAAGATTGCAATAAAAACAGCAATCATCAATAAGTTTGCCATTAAGCTTGGGCCTTGAGCTGCTGCAGGAGCAGCGTGAGCGGTAGAAATGAAAAAGCTCATTTTAATTTCCTAATAAAAGATAAAGCGAAAAATTACGATTAAATTCCAATTCGTTTTGCAATGTACCTTGTCTTGCGTTTAGGCGCAAATCTTGATGCATTTACTTATACATTAATCTTCAGGGCAGGGTGGAACCTCTAAACCACGACGGGCATAAAAGTCCTGAACATACTCGTCAAACGTACCATTATCTAAAGCATCACGCATGCCTTGAGTAAGGCGTTGGTAATAACGTAAGTTATGAATCGTACCGAGCATCGATGCCAACATCTCACCGCACTTCTCTAAATGATATAAATAAGCACGAGTAAAGTTTTTACAAGTGTAACAGTCGCAATGAGGGTCTAAAGGTCCTTTATCATGACGATATTTGCTATTACGAATTCTTACCAGACCATCAGTGACAAAATAATGACCATTACGTGCATTACGGGTAGGCATTACGCAGTCAAACATATCAACACCGCGACGAACCGCTTCAACGATATCTTCTGGCTTACCTACACCCATCAAATAGCGAGGTTTATCCTGAGGCATTTTGTTTGGTAAATAATCAAGAACTTTGATCATTTCCTCTTTAGGTTCACCTACAGAGAGACCTCCGATCGCATAACCATCGAAACCGACTTCGAGTAAGCCTGCAAGAGATTCATCACGCAAATCCTCGTACATACCACCTTGGATGATGCCGAATAATGCATTTTTATTCTTAAGTTCATCGTGGTGGTGGGTTTTACAACGTTTTGCCCAACGTAAAGAAAGCTGTAATGATTTCTGAGCTTCTTCATGTGTTGCTGGATAAGGTGTGCATTCGTCAAAAATCATCACGATGTCTGAATTTAAGACGTGCTGAATTTCCATCGAAATTTCAGGAGATAAGAAAACTTTTGAACCGTCAATTGGAGAGCGGAAAGTCACGCCTTCCTCTTTGATTTTACGCATTGCACCCAAGCTAAATACTTGGAAACCACCAGAGTCAGTCAAAATTGGTTTATCCCATTGAATAAACTCGTGCAGACCGCCGTGCTCTTTAATCACTTCTAAGCCAGGGCGTAAATATAAATGGAAGGTGTTACCCAAAATAATTTGTGCTTGAATCTCTTCAATATCACGAGGCAACATGCCTTTTACAGTACCGTAAGTACCAACGGGCATAAATACAGGTGTCTCAACAACACCATGTTCTAAAGTGAGTCGACCACGACGGGCGCGCCCCGACTGACTTAATTTTTCAAATTGCATGACACCAATCCATCAAGGCGAAAAAACAGTTCGCTGATCAAAAACGGCTATTTTCCTTGATTATGGTGTGTAGTTCTACTACTAAATGTAGCTATAGAGAAAAAATAAAAAAGCCATTTCAAGATAAAGCTGAAATTGGCTTTTAAATGTTTAAATTTACTTTTAAAAATTTGGTCTATAGTCAAAATTATCAGTCGCTAAATTATCTTTGAAAGGACGAATTTCTTTCTTGGATAATGTCATTGTATTGATCAAATTATTTGGGAAAATCTGGATGTGATTGTTGAATAACTCAACATTACGGTTAAAGATCGTAATAGCAGCACCGACATTTTCATTTTGCTCCTGAATATCATCCATCATTTTGCTGTACAGCGTATCTGCTTTCAGCTCAGGATAATTTTCAACAACAACGTTGAGGCTGCGAATGAGTTCTTTGCTCATTTTTTCGATGCTTTGTAGTTGAGAAATATCAGTATCATTAACATTTAAATTAAGGATTTGCTGACGAAGCTCAGTTACTTTTTCTAATGTTGATTTTTCAAACTCAGTGTAACGGCTCAAGGTCGTTTCTAAAGATTCAAGCGTTTTAACTTTTTGACGTTCAAAATTAGCCACTTCTGACCACGCACGTTTGGTCGCATTAAAGTAGCGTACAATCGTATTGCGAATATGAATGCCCCATACAATCAAAAGAACAAAAATCCCCAAGAAAATAATTAAACCAGTCATGATTACCTCGTTATTGTTGCCTTAATGGAACAGCGTATATTCCATTTATCTTTGTTCTAAAAAGATTTATCGGCTATTTATTGAATTAAATTAAGCATCAATTGTTGGAAACGCTGATATTCAGGCATCGTCATGGTTCGTAAATGACCTCTCAATGCTGGTATATCGTGGATTGCATCATGTTTACTCGTGATTCGGAAAAGATCTTGTTCACCGAGATAACATAAAATCTGTTCTTCATGATGATAAATTAAATCACCTGAAAAATGTTCAAAAAAATCATGTAACTTGAGTGTCAAACTTGGGCTAATACTTTTTGCAAGTTGATGCTGATCTAGACCAAAAATATTGAGTTTCTGATTAATTAAAATATCACTGCTTTGCCATGAGCGAGTATACGGTTCAAAAAAACGAGAGCGCTGATCACTAACAGCAATGCCCAAATTCGGCATTTGAAAAACAAAAGCACCCCATAAATCTTTATGGATTTCTTTGACGATTTTTTTATCGCTATTGCCATCTTGCAAAATTGGCATTTCAGTTACGTAATGGTATTTAAAAATCAGGACTTGATGTTTAGTCGTTCCATCGTCCCAAACGGTAGAAGCATAATGTGTAATTTCATTTGATTCAGTTCCACGATTAAACAGTGGGAAAGATTGCTTCAATTTACTTATTACAAGTAATGGTTGCGCCTGAATCGGAAGATAAGCAGGGAGTTGTTGGAAGTTCAGACCATAACGAAGTTGAATCATTCTTTGTTCTAAATATTCAATCACTTGTTCAAGTGGTTGTTTTGACTCATAAAGCAGATAAGCAAGAAAACCTGTCAAAAAAGCACCCAAAAAACTCCAAATAAATTGTAGATGGGGGTGTAGAAAATATCCAAAGATTAAAGTACTTAGACTAATTGTTGCCAATAAATAAGGCAAAATATTAAAAAAACGCAGGCTGTGATCTTCACGCCACGGATGCAAGGCATCTAATAATGCTTGATCCGTGTGTGATGATTGTCCCGCTTCCCACAGCCGAGCGATATTGCGAAAAACTTGAGCATTTTTTTTACGTCTTATATGTAATGCTTGTTGTACTGTATCGATCGGCATAAGCGTATTTAAATCAAACGATTAATTTGTCTATTAGCATAGCATCACCGTAGCTAAAGAAACGATAACGTTCTTTAACTGCATGCTCATAAGCCGACAAAATGTTGTCTCGATTTGATAACGCAGAAACAAGCATTAAAAGTGTTGATTCGGGCAAATGGAAGTTGGTAATCAAACGATCGACGATACAGAATTGGTAGCCTGGATAAATGAAAATCTGGGTATCACCTGTCCATGCAGCAATTTTGCCATCATTTGCTTGAGCCGCGCTTTCCAATGCACGAGTTGCTGTCGTACCGACTGCAATCACTTTATTACCACGTGCTTTGGTTTCTAAAATAAGATCAATCGTGGATTGTGGAACATCACACCATTCACTGTGCATAATGTGATTGGTAATGTCTGTTGTACGAACTGGCATAAATGTGCCTGCACCGACATGCAAAGTCACAAATGTCTTTTGCACACCTTTTGCTGCTAATTTTTCTAATAAATCTTGGTCAAAGTGCAAACTTGCTGTTGGAGCAGCAACGCTAGCAATTTTTTCAGGATCGTGGAAAACTGTTTGATATCGTTCTGTATCAATTTCTTCTGCTTCACGATTGAAATAAGGAGGGATAGGGAGCTGACCGTATTGATCAAGTACCGATAAAATCGGTTGTGAAAACTCAACCACAAACAGGTTTTCATGGCGACCTTGTACCGTAACTGGAACTGAATCTTCACCGATATAAAGTTCTGCACCAGCTTTAGGTGAATTACTTGATTTAATATGACAGTGAGCTGTGTGTGTGTCCAGCATACGTTCAACAAGAACTTCAATTGCCCCACCAGTTGCACGTTTACCTTTCAAGCGAGCCTTCATGACTTTGGTATCATTTAATACGAGCAAATCACCCTCGTTTAATAAATCCAAAATATCAGTAAAGCTATGATCATGGTAATGACCTTGATCATCGATATGAAGTAAACGCGAAGCGCTACGGCTTTCTAGAGGATAGCGAGCTATAAGTTCATCAGGGAGATCAAATGAAAAGTCTGAAAGTTGCATACATCTAAAACATTGCAGAAATTGTGCGTAGTATAGTCTTTTTTGTATTTTTGCGCTGAGCTGCTGATAACTTCCTAAGAAAAATAACTGAATGATTTAAAAGTGAACAATAAGTTAAAGATGGGGTTTGACAATAAAATCAAACAGGTTATCATACGCAACACAAAGCATCGCACTCTTCCCGAGGTGGTGAAATTGGTAGACGCGGCGGACTCAAAATCCGCTGTCAGAGATGACGTGTCGGTTCGAGTCCGACCCTCGGGACCAAGATTCAAAGACCCCAAGCTGGTATTAAAGGCTTGGGGTTTTTTAATGCCAAATCATTTTTAATTTAAAATTTTATTCAGACAATAAATATAAAAGAGGATTGAATGTTAGATTTAATATAAAAGTATGACTAATTTTTTTAACGATCTTGCAGCTCTTTGCTCGGTTAGATAAAGCAAAAATATTTACTCATAGATGGAAATTCTATAGAGAGCAGTGAGTAGCGATAACTGATTATATCGACAATTATTATGAATAAGACAAAGAGAAGATTGTAAAGGATTGTGCTGCTCAGGCTTTAGTGTGTTCTGAAAAGGTAAGCCATCTTGAAGTTAATTAGTTCATTAAAGAATACCCATAAAGTCTTTTTACTATGATCAGATGCGATAATAGAAATATATGATGATTTAAACATTCAACATGTAGCTAAAAATAAATCTTCGATACATAATTCAATACGTTTAAATTTAATGAAATTTCACGTTTTGTTGCGAATTGATCTAATCAAGAATTGCCTTTTATGTTAAAGTTTGTTAATAGTAGTGATAGTTTTCACATTTTTTCTTATTAAAACGTAAATAACCGAATAACGATAATATCCGAGAGGCAAGCATGGCTATTCAATTACTAGAATTACAGCAAACCGACAAGTTAAGTGCTTGTAAAATTTCTCTTTCTTTGGGTCTCACTTCAGAGCAAAATTTGCTTGAACAGTTCTTACAATTCAATAAAACATTAATGCAAGTCGGTAAAGCTTTACTTATTTTTCATCAAGAGCCTTATTTTTGGCATCACTGTTCAGAAAAGTTGACTGCAATTGACGCTACAAAAGTCACGAAAAGTTTGAATACTCTATTTGTAAATAATGATTTTATTGATGAAGCTCATCCACATTATTCAAATTTACTTTCGTTTGTACATGCGTTGAAATCTAAAGCACAATCCCTTGTCGCTGTTCATCTGAGGCATCCAGATCAGACCTCTTTAGGTTATCTAATTTTGTTTGATGAAGCTGTTCGAGACTTTAGTGCAGTCCAGAAACAACTTTTACAAGACCACTGTAAAAGCTTTATGCAAAAACTTGAATTGAAACTCAATCACGATGAACTCAAAGAATTATATGAACAAGAGTCCGCATTAAATTTTAGCAAAACAAAATTCTTTTCTATTATTTCCCATGATTTACGCGCTCCCTTCCATGGTTTATTGGGTTTTTCAGAGATTTTGGCTAAAGAGCGCGATACATTGGATGAATCTAGTATCCAAAACATCGCTGACTATCTCTATGAGACGTCACAGTCGACTTACAACCTGTTGGAAAGTTTGTTGAATTGGGCAATGGCTGAAGGTGGGCGTTTTGTATATCACCCAATAAATTTTAAATTAAGACAAATTACCGATATCGTGACCGATATTTTAAAAACCTTAGCGTTGAAGAAAAATATCCAATTGATCAATGAAGTAGATGAGAGTCTTAAAGTCTATGCAGATATGAATATGGTGACTTCTTTGATCCAAAACCTTGTTTCAAATGCATTGAAATTTACGGATACGGATGGCGCAGGAAAAGTTTATATTCAAGCCCAACCTCAGGGCGAATTCGTGGAAATACGAGTGAAAGATTCTGGTTTGGGAATGACAGAAGAACAGATACAGAATTTATTTCAACCACGTATGACGGTGAGTTTAAAGGGCACAGCTGGTGAAAAAGGTGCGGGTTTAGGGCTTTCTTTGTGTAAGCGTTTTGTTGAGCTGAACCATGGTGAAATCAGTGTGACATCTCAAGAAGGTGAGGGCACCGTCTTTAAAGTTCGCTTACCTGCTGAACGCCAAAATGCTGAATTATCTACCGAACAACATAAATCGAAAGCGAAATTAGTCTAAAGTGATTTTAAAGATAACGATGTAACTGATATAACTACTAGAGATGACCTGACATCAGTTGAGCTTTTTTATATGAATGCGGAACAGCTACATAAAACCTTAGTTGCAAGCCAATATGCAGAACAAGTTTTAAATTTATACCAATCAGAATTAGAACAAGCCTATAGCAAAGATCAATTTTCAACCTCTTTATCTACCGAAACGATTCACCAAACCGTCCAAGAAACGGTTGCAGTTCAGACTGATGAGCAAGCATGGATGAAGGCATTGCGTATTTTGCGTGCCAAGTTAATGTTTCGTTGGATTTGGCAAGATGCAAACCAATTAACTGATGTGGTGACACTGACTCGAGAGCTTTCTGATTTTGCTGATGCTTGTATCTGTGTTGCGAAAGATTTTGCGCGAAAGCCATTGATTGCTAAACACGGTGAGCCAATCGGTTATTCAGGTCAGGTTCAGGATTTGATTGTCATTGGAATGGGGAAACTTGGTGCAAAAGAGCTGAATTTATCCAGTGATATTGATCTGATTTTTGCTTTTGATGAGCAAGGTGAGACCAATGGTCGTAAATGTATTGATGTTCAGCAATTCTGTATTTTGTGGGGACAGAAGTTAATTTATCTGTTGGACCATATCACTGCGGATGGTTTTGTCTTCCGTGTGGATATGCGTTTACGTCCGTGGGGTGACGGTTCAGCTTTAGCGATCAGTCATACAGGTTTGGAAAAATATCTGAGCCAGCATGGGCGTGAATGGGAACGTTATGCATGGATTAAAGCCCGTGTGATTACAGGTGGAAAAGAAGGTGAAGATTTGATGGATATGGCTCGTCCATTCGTCTTCCGGCGTTATGTTGATTATTCTGCATTCGCTGCGATGCGTGAAATGAAAGCCATGATTGAGCGAGAGGTTCTACGCCGTAATATCGAAGATGATATTAAATTAGGCGCTGGCGGAATACGTGAGATCGAGTTTATCGTGCAAGTTTTTCAGTTGATCTATGGTGGTTCCCGACGTGAGCTGCAAGATCGACAATGTTTAGTTAACTTGCATCATTTGGGTGATGCTGAATTATTAGATCAGCAAGCTGTTTTTGATCTTGAAGATGCTTATTTGTTTTTAAGACGAGTTGAACATGCAATTCAGGCATTAAATGATCAACAAACTCAATCTCTACCGTCTGAACCTGAATTGCGCCAACGTATGATAGATACCTTGGGTTTTAGTGATTGGAATTCTTTCTTAAATGTTCTGAATCAAAAAAGAGATAAAGTCAAAGTTCAGTTTAAACAACTCATTCAAGAAAAAGAGTTCTCTGCTCCCATAGATGATTCTGTAGAACTAGAACAACGTCTGAATGCAGTTCTGGATGATGATGCTAAAAACTTGATCCAAAATTTTTGGCATGGGCAAGCACTACGTAAAATTCCTGCGAGTGCTTTAGAACGGCTTAAGAAATTTTGGCCTCATCTAGTCGAAGCCATTTTACAATCAGATCAACCTCAAATGGCTTTATTACGATTAATGCCCTTGGTTGAGTCTGTATTACGACGAACTGTCTATTTAGTCATGTTAATGGAAAGCCGTGGTGCTTTGCAGCGTTTAGTAAAAATGGCGACAGTAAGCCCGTGGATCTGTGAAGAGTTAACGCAATACCCCGTCTTGTTGGATGAGTTTCTTTCGATGGACTTTGGGTTGCCTCAACGCAAAGATTTAGAAGATTCCTTACGCCAACAATTAATGCGCATTGAAATTGATCAGGTTGAAGATCAAATGCGAGTATTGAGATTGTTTAAAAAGAGCAACGTACTCGCTGTAGCTGCCAGTGATGTTTTGGCTGAAAGTCATTTAATGAAAGTCTCAGATGCATTAACAGATATTGCTGAAGTATGTGTCCAAGCGACTTTAAATTTAGCTTATCAAGCGATTGCGCAACGTCATGGTTACCCTGTCAACAGTCAGGGTCAACGATGTAGTTTGGATGCGCAAGCTTTTGCCGTAATTGGTTATGGCAAGCTAGGTGGTATCGAGTTAGGCTATGGTTCTGATTTGGATTTAGTATTTATTCATGATTTTCAAGAGCAAACAGAGACTGACGGACGTAAAGGGATCAGTGGTGCAGAGTTTGCGATCCGTGTTGCTCAGAAATTTATGTCCTTGATGACTACTCAAACACTTGATGGTCGGGTCTATGAAATTGATACCCGATTAAGACCGTCTGGTGAAGCAGGGATGTTGGTGACGAGTCTGAAAGCTTATGAGCAGTATCAACAAAAAAGTGCTTGGCTTTGGGAACATCAAGCGCTCGTTCGTGCACGTTCAATTGCAGGTGAGAAAAGTTTATGTGAGCAATTTGAACGGGTACGCTGTCAAATCTTAACTCAGGTTCGTGATGAAAATCAGGTACGTGAAGAAGTGTTAAAAATGCGTCAGAAAATGAAAGATCATTTGGGTTCATCTTCTGAGCAAAAAAAACATGGGATTTTTCATTTAAAACAGGACTCAGGTGGTATCGTTGACATCGAATTTATGGCACAGTATGCAGTGCTTGCATGGAGTGGGACGAATACAGATCTCGCCCATTTTTCCGATAATGTAAGAATTCTAGAAGATGCTGCTAAAGCAGGCTGCTTATCCAGTGAAGATGCCACAGCATTAATACACGCTTATCTCCGTGAACGAGCTGAGAGCCACCGTTTAGCACTTGCAAATCAATCTATGCAAGTTAATGCTGCGGATTGGCACGATACCCGCGAGATCGTTTGCAAGTTATGGCAAAGGTTAATTGATCCAAGTGCAATAGCATTGGAAAGTGAATGATTGTGTAAAAAAATGGAGTATGTGCGATGAGTTTGGCTGATCGTGATGGTTTTATTTGGCAAGATGGAAAATTAGTGGATTGGCGTGATGCAAAAATTCATGTCTTAACTCACACACTACACTACAGTATGGGCGTCTTTGAAGGTGTCCGCGCCTATGAAACCCCAAATGGTACAGCAATCTTCCGTTTGCAAGATCACACTAAGCGCTTATTAAATTCAGCAAAAATTTATCAAATGAATGTTCCATTTGATCAAGCGACATTAGAACAAGCACAAATTGACGTTGTTCGTGAAAATAAATTAGCGTCTTGCTACCTTCGTCCATTAATTTGGATTGGCTCTGAGAAACTTGGTATTGCTGCAACAGATAACACGATTCATGCTGCTGTAGCTGCATGGGGTTGGGGCGCATATCTTGGTGAAGAAGCGATGGCACGTGGTATTCGTGTAAAAACTTCTTCATTCACTCACCATCATCCAAACGTGACGATGTGTAAAGCGAAAGCATGTGGTAACTACACAGTTTCTATCTTGGCACACCAAGAAGTCGCACGTTCAGGTTATGACGAAGCAATGTTGCTTGACCCTCAAGGTTTCGTCTGCCAAGGCGCTGGTGAGAATGTATTCTTGATCAAAGATGGCGTATTACATACACCTGATTTGGCTGGTGGTGCATTAGAAGGAATTACACGTCAAACGGTGATCACGATTGCTAAAGATTTAGGTTATGAAGTGATCGAACGCCGTATCACACGTGATGAATTCTATATCGCTGATGAAGCATTCTTCACAGGTACTGCTGCTGAAGTAACACCAATCCGTGAGTATGATGACCGTCAAATTGGTTGTGGTTCACGTGGTCCGATTACTACAGAAATTCAAAAGACTTTCTTTGATGCCGTCCAAGGTCGTAATGATAAATATGCAGATTGGTTAACTTACGTTAAATAAGTAAAACTCTGCGAAGAAAGCGAAGCATGAGCTTCGCTTTTTTATTGAAACAATGTCAATAGATTGTAATTAAATCATCATTCATCTTTCATCTAACTTCTTTAGCTTGGTCACTAAGATCAAGAATAAAATCAGAGAACGAATGAAGATTACTGTAGTGGGTGCTGGCTATGTGGGTTTATCAAATGCCTTATTGTTTGCTAAGCAGCATGATGTGGTTTTACTAGATATTGATAAAAGTCGTGTAAAGTTATTAAATCAAAAAGTTTCGCCGATTAGTGATACTTGCATACAACACTATTTAACTGAGTCGCATCTTGAGGCAACGACTGAAAAAGAGCGTGCTTATCAGGATGCTAAGCTGATTATTATTGCAACCCCAACAAACTATAATTCTGAAACCAACTATTTTGATACTTCTAGTATTGAATCTGTCATCGATGATATTCAAAAAATAAACTCAAAAGCGCTGATGATTATTAAATCTACAGTGCCTGTGGGCTATACCAAAGAAATTTCGAATAAGCTGAAACTTAAGAACTTAATCTTTGCTCCAGAGTTTTTGAGAGAGGGGCAGGCCTTACAAGATAATCTCTACCCATCTAGAATTATCGTAGGTGAAAAATCTAAACGCGCAGAAAAGATTGCGAAATTGTATTTAAAAGCTACGGTCAGAAAGGATGCAGTTTTACTCTGTGTTGACTCAACTGAAGCTGAGGCCATTAAACTATTTTCAAATACATATTTGGCAATGCGAGTAGCATTTTTTAATGAGCTGGACACGTATTGTATAAAAAATAAACTAAGTGCTTTGGATATTATTAAGGGTGTGGGTTTGGATCAACGCATCGGTGATCACTACAATAATCCTTCTTTTGGTTATGGAGGTTATTGCTTGCCTAAAGATACCAAACAGCTTTTAGCTAATTATGATGATACTCCTCAAGAGCTGATTTCAGCGATCATTCGCTCTAACCAAACTCGCAAACAGGCGATCATTGAAGATATTAAGAGTCATAATGTTTCATGTGTGGGGATATTTCGCCTAACGATGAAAGCCGATTCAGATAATTTTAGAGAATCTGCTGTTCATGATGTATTACAAGGACTTGCTCAAGAGGGTATAAAGATTGTGATTTATGAGCCTACTTTGGATGTTAAAGAGTATTTGGGGCATCCAGTGATGTGTAGTTTACAAAAATTTAAATCGGCTTCTGATCTGATTATTGTCAATCGTATGGTGCCGATGTTCAGTGATGTCATGGAAAAAATCTACACTCGAGATTTATTTGGTATCAATTGATCAGGTGATAAAAACATAAATGGCTTGAAGGGTTTGACGAATTAATAATAAAAAAAGTTACAAGGTCTATGCTAAGATAGCTCAACATTCAGTGCATATTGTTTTGACGATTTGGGATTATTTTCCGCGCATTTAAAATAATATCTAAGGCATTTAAGGTTAGCAGATGGCAGACATTCAACAAGATTCGGCAGCTCATGAAGACAATATTATTTTGTGCATGAAATGGGGAACCAAGTACGGTGCCGAGTATGTCAATCGTTTATATAATATGGTGCAACGCCATCTTACTTTACCTTTTAAAATGGTGTGCTTAACGGATCGTACAGAAGGTATTGATCCGAATGTACAATGCTTCCCGATTCCTCCATTAGATTTGCCTGCAGGAAGTCCAGAGCGTGGGTGGAATAAACTCTCAACTTTTGAACCTGATCTGTATGGTTTAAAAGGCAATGCACTGTTTTTAGATCTCGATGTTGTCATCGTAGATAATATAGATTGCTTCTTCCAAGAACCAGGTGAGTTTCTGATTATTCATGACTGGAAGCGACCTTGGCGTATTACAGGGAATAGTTCTGTTTATCGTTTTAAGTTAGGGGCTTTTCCTGATATTTTGCCGTATTTTCGTGAAAACTTTGATGAAATCCGTCAGAAATTCCGTAATGAGCAAGCCTATTTATCTTGGTTTGTTCACAAAGAAGGAAAATTGAGTTATTGGAATGATCAGTGGTGTAAAAGTTATAAATATCATTGTCTAAGAAAAATTCCATTTGCTTATTTTCAAGCACCAGTAAAACCAGAAGGCGTTAAGATTATTATTTTCCACGGTGAAATTAATCCACCTGATGCAATCAATGGCGGTGGTGGTAAATGGTATCGTTATGTATTGCCATCAGATTGGATCAAGGATGCTTGGCAGTAAATCTGTATTTATGGAAGGTTTTGATTTATGAATCAGGGTTTATATCCGCTTGATATCGTCATCGCATGGGTTGATGGGAATGATATCTCTCTGAAAAATAAACGCCGTCAATTTATGAATCAAAACGAACCATCAAATGCTTTGGATGATACTCGTTTTGCAAGTAACGATGAAATCTATTTCTGCATCGCCTCAATTCTTAAGTATGTTCCATATGCAGGCACGATTTATGTCGTGACGGATCAGCAAACACCTTTGTGGTTAGACCAATTTTCCCAGCAAGGTTTATGTCCTGCTGAAAAAATAAAAATCGTTGATCATCAAGAATTATTCCGTGGTTATGAGTTTGCTTTACCGACATTCAATTCATTAAGTATTGAAAGTATGTTGTGGAATATTGAAGGGATTTCAAATCATTTTATTTATCTGAATGATGATTTCTTTTTCAATCAACAGTCTGATTTAAGTGATTTTCTTATTGATGGTCAGATGGTGATATATGGACATTGGCAAGCAACACTCATCAAGAAAATGAAATATATTTTCCGAAAATTCTTACAGCAGAATTTTGGAAAGGTAGCTGAAGCGAAATATTCAACGGCTCAAATGTTGAGTGCAGATCGCGTGGGAATGACCAGATATTACGAAATTCATCATCGCCCTCATATTCTCAGTCGTGATTTGCTCAGTACTTTCTTTAAGAATAATAAAGAGCTTTTAGACCAGCAAATTCAGTTCAAATTTAGGAACATTGATCAATTGTTACCAGTGGGATTGTCTAATCATTTAGCAATTCAATCTGATCAAGCCGTTTTAAAAGATGATATTGATATTGCTTATTTAAAAGATGGTCGTGATTTGGAAAAATTTATATTAGCTTTATCTAATTCTGAGATTAAATTTGGCTGTATACAAAGTCTAGATCAATTGGAATCATTAGCTGAAGGACGCATCCGAGCCGCACTGATTCAAAAATTTACAGGGTTTTTACCCAGCCAAATTCAACCGACTACTGCGGTTTAAACGAAGGAAAGCAAATGAAAGTTGTGACTTATCTTATTAATTTAGACGGCAGTGACCAACGTTTAGCAAGTGCGACAGCTCAGCTCAATCAAGCGGGATGGGATTTTAGCCGATTCTCTGCTTATGATGGGCGAGGTAAAGCCTTATCTGAATTTGAAAACTACGATGATCTTGCTGCTCAGAAAATATTAGGGCGTAGTTTAATGAATTCTGAGTTGGGTTGTTATCTAAGTCACTACGGTTGTGCTGAAAAATTTCTAGAAACGGATGCCGATTATTTAGTTGTCTTAGAAGATGACATTGAAGTGTTGCCTAACTTTAAACAGAAGCTTGAATCTTTATTAAGTTATTTAGATCAACATAAAGAGTTGGATTGGTATACCGTCAATATTGCTGCTAAAAAGAAAAAATTAGCAAAAGACATTGTTGAGTTTGATCATTATACCTTGTGGCATGCATATTATTTCCCAATACGTGGTGTAGGCTTGGTTTGGTCTCGAAAAGGAGCTGAACAGTTTGTACAACTGGGTAAAATCATGACCGTTCCAGTCGATATTTTCTTCCAAAGTTGGTTAAGTAAAACAGGAAAAGGGCTTGGTGTTTGGCAGCCATTTGTGCAGCCAGCAGGTCTGGATAGTGATATTTTAGGTACTGTTGCTGCTCAAGGTATCAAACGGAAGCAACTTGAGAATCGAAGTGCTTCTCATGGATTTAAGAAGCAGAAGCGTATGTGGCGTGATCGCTTTTATGCAATTAAACATTTAATGTCTTGAGTCCTAGTTATAGACTGTAATAAATAATTTTCTTTATTTTGTTGAGTACATTTTATGAAGTTTTTTAAGAAGCTCTTCTATCTTTTGAAATTTTATACAATGTATTCAAACCAAAAAAGAGAAATAAATGAGTCAATAGATAACTACGCGGACCTGATCGTTCTCAATCCTGGTCAGCAAAATGCGGTTATTCCCAAAATTATCTGGATGTATTGGGAAGGCTCACTCCCTGAGTTTGTGCAGAAGTGCGTTGATAATATAAAAAAGAACAATCCAAACTATGTTGTAAACTTTCTAACACCTAATAATGTCAAAGAGTTTTGTGATATTGATTATGGTCGTTTAAAGCATGCGACACCACAACAGAAAGCTGATCTCATTCGATTTGAATTAATTTATCAACACGGTGGGATATGGTTAGATGCCAGTACAATTGTTTATGAAAATCTAGATTGGATTGAAAAGTTAGTTGCTCAACATCAAACTAACAGTTTTGCTTACTATCGAAAGAAAAATACTACTTGCTCAGACTTTCCTGTTTTAGAGAATTGGTTATTGGCAAGTTCTGCCAAAAATATGTTTTTTAAGTCTTGGTTTGAGGAGTTATTTAAAGCTATAGAATTAACACCAAAGGTTTATATTCAGCAGATTAAAGAAAATAACGAAAATTATCAGGACTATTTTCAAGAGATAGGTCGTTTAGAATATTTAGTTGCTTATGTTGCCTGCCAAAAAATTATGCGTACCACTTTACCGAGCATGACCTTGATTAACTGTGATCGGAATGCTTTTTTCTATCAAGTAAAAAATAAATGGATGAAAGAAAAAGTGTTGATTGATCTTGCCCTCAATTATCCGCCAGTTGAAAAGCCTAAACTGATCAAACTGGCAGGAAAAGAAAGGGGAATATTAAGTCGTTATTACAGTAAAAAAATGTATTTTAACGACTCGTTTATTGATTTTTTTTAACAATGGATTAAAAGAGTTCTAATGAAAGTCTAATTAAAAGGCATTAGAATATAGATGATGCAAGAGATTCTGATCCTATGAAAAAAATTGTAATTAGCTTGTCCACAGCACATGAACGTAGAGCTCATATTTTTAATGAATTCAGTAAAAAAAGTATAGATTTTGAGTTTTTTGATGCCTTAACACCTGATCCTGCGAGAGAGTTTGCTAATCAGCTTGGCTTACGAGTTGATGATACTTTTTTGACAAAAGGTGAGATAGCATGCTTTATGAGTCATGTTTACCTATGGAATAAAATGATTAGCGAGAATATTCCACATATGGCTATTTTCGAAGATGATATTTATTTAGGTAAGAATGTTAAAGAGTTTCTGACCGATAATTCTTGGGTTGATTCTAATTGGCATCTTATTAAGATTGAAGAATTTACTAACAAAGTTGCTCTTGGGCAAAAGGTTAAAATGTTTGATGGTGAGCCAAACAGAGGACTTTTTGAGCTTAAAAGTAAGAACCTTGGTACTGCTGGTTACATTCTTTCTTTACATGGTGCTAAAAAATTACTTCACTATATCCAATCGTTGGATAAATTAATTGCTCTAGACCATTTAATGTTTGAGAAATTGGTTCAATATAAAATTTTATCTGTCTTGCAAATGAAACCAGCTTTATGTATTCAAGATGTGACACTTTACTCAACAAAAGATAGTGTGAAATTTGCCAGTCATTTATATAAAGAGCGCCAAGTTAGGATGAAATATAATAAAAAGACTGGGGTGGATAAAATTCTTTTAGAGTTAAGTCGGATTTTTCAACAAATCAGAAATTTTATTTTATTTAAAACCGTTGGGTTTAAGTAGGGAAGAAGAGTGGAAAATTTTGTCATTAGTTTAAAATCTGCTACTGATCGTAGAATCCATATAGAAGAGCAATTTGGAAAAAAAGCGATTGCATTTGAGTTTTTTGATGCGATTGAACCACATAAAATTGATTTGATTGCCGATAGTTTAAAAATTAATATCAATAATTGTAGTTTGAGTGAGGGGGAAATTGGTTGCTTGCTGAGTCATGTTTCTCTTTGGAAAAAAGCATTTGATGAAAATATAGACTATATTGCAATATTTGAAGATGATATTTATTTAAGTAAAGATGCACATTTTTTTCTAAGTAAAAGTGATTGGATTAATCATAATGTGGATTTTATAAAAATAGAAAAAACGATTGATAGTGTGTTACTTTCATTGGATAAAATAAATATTGAATTTAATAAATATATTCTATCTAATCTCAGATGTTATCATTTAGGTACGGGGGGGTATATTCTCTCAAATAAGGCTGCACGTGATTTATATCAATATGTTTTAAACTTAGATAGATTAGATCATATTGATCAAATTATGTTTAAATTTTATTTTAATGAGGGGAGTCTCTCTATTTACCAAATAAATCCTGCATTGTGTATTCAGGATTGTATATTGAACCCTACACATCAAAAATTTAATAGTACATTACAGTGGAGAAAAAACGTGAGAATAAAACAAAAAATATCGATATTAAAGAAAATGCAGAGGGAGTTGTTAAGAATATATAGTAGACTTACTCAGATTCCTTTTCGCGTTAAGTTGATTATACGGCTATAAAATATTTAAGAACTCATTAAACATATGGTCAATAGTTAATCTTAACTTATCTTCTTCTGTTATTTGGTAAGGGGAATGAGTAATTTCAAATAATTTCTGTGCCAATTTTTCTATATTTTGAGGCTCAACTAGACCTTTTTGTAATTCCATAGAATTTAATTGGTAGCGGATTCCTGATGAACAATTAAATGCGATCACTGGGACATTAAGTGAAATAGATTCTGCAATTACTAGAGGAGAGCCTTCCGTTAGAGAGCTTAAGATTAGTGTTTTACTTTGCTTAATATAGGCAGCAGGATTCTCTTTCCAACCTAAAAAGTCAATACGATTTTCAATATTTAAGGTATGAGCGAGTTGTTTTAAACTTTCAAGTAAATCTCCATCTCCAACGAAAGCCATTCTTCCATTTAATCCACTTTTAGCAAAGGCAATTAATGATATTTCAGGTTGTTTTTCTTTTGATAAGCGACCAACAAAAATAGTATCCCATATTTTTTCTGTAATATCTGGTATTGATGATATTAGTCTATTTATATCTATTCCATTGGGAATACATTTAATTTTTATATTTGGATTGTATTTTTTATATGTATTTTTTATGTCGTGATTTACTACTAAAATATTTTTATTGTGAAATAAGTTGTTAAAAATTTTTCTTTCAATATATATTCTTCTTTTTTCTTTTATATATCTAAATAGATTGTTAGTTTGTTTTTCTTCTAAATGAATAATATCACCATGAATCCAATACCATGTGTTTGGATGTTCAATGAAAGTAGATAGCCAAAGTGATCTATAATGTCCTATTAATAATAAATCAGGATTCATTGTTTTAATTATATTTTGGATTTCTTCTTGTTTGTTTTTGTCAAGGATCTTATTTTTATTCCTCCATAAGTTTCCACTCATGAAGTAAGAATCTACATCAATATTAATTTGTTTTACTTCTTTTGGTAGTTGCATTCCGATATTCGAAGAGTCTAATATTGCATAACTTACTTTATAACCTAAATCAATAAATTTTTTGGCAATATCAATAGTAATTCTTTCTACACCGCCACCATATAGAGCATCTTGTATAAATAAAATTTTCTTCATTTGTATCTTGCCTGAAATAAGTAAGGAATTTTAGCTAAAATTATCATTCAATATGATTGTCGAAAAATATTTGATGATCGATAGTTTACGCGTTATTAAACTATATAGTAATTATTGTTATTCCCCCTAAATCTTTTATACCCCCACATGTATTCAGTTGGAAAGCGGTTGATCATTTGCTCTACCGCTTTATTTAATGCAGTTGTCGCAACTTCTATATCTCGATCATAGAGTTCAGGATCATTGAGATCATCACAGTAGACCTCAAAACCTTCACCATCCTCTCTACGGAAACAACTTAATCCCACTAAACGGCATTGAGTTTTTTGTGCCATTTTGCTGGCTAAAGTACTGGTTAAGCAGGGAACTCCAAAAAAAGGAACCACGACACCACCAGAGGGTTGCGGAACATGATCTGGCAGAATTACACTGAAACCACCCTGTTTGAGGTTTTTGAATAATGCTTTAACACCGTTGGCATCAGTTGGAACTAGTGTCGCGTTTAACCGTTGACGAGCATGTAAAGCAAAAGCATTAAATCCTGAGTCTTTCATGGGTTTATACATAATGGTAGGAATACCATATTGGTGTACCCACGCATTCATCATTTCCCATGTACCGAGGTGAGGGGTAATAATTAAAGCGCCTCGGGGATCATTTAATGCATTTGTTAGTACATCTAAATGATGAACCATCTTTATTTGCTGGATACTCCATTCTGGAGGCATTGCCCAGCATTTCCCAGATTCGATATAACTTAAACATTGCTTCGTTACGCTTTCTTTAGCAAGCTTTTCACGCTCACTCTCAGGAATATCTGGATAAGCAAGACTTAGATTTACCCGTGTTTTCCAAAGCATACTTTTATTTGGATTTTGATTAATAAAGTAAGCCGCCACTTTTGCAATACTGCGCAAAAATGCTAAAGGTAGAATACGGAGTAAAGTGGTATAAAACGACATTGCGATTAATCTTGTTTATTCGCGTTGCCTTTGAGGACCATATAAATGAGGGCGACAAAGATTAGAAGTGCACCTGCTAAGCTACTAACGCAAAAATATAAAATGCGTTCATTGGTCGTCATATTGAAAAGTTCATTTGCTAAGATATAGCGCATAAAAAACCATTGTGCCAAAGAAAACACAATAATCACAATTGCATGTCGACGTACATCAGGACGCATTGCCATAACAATGACCTCTCAATAAAAAGCAGTTCATTATGCCACTAGCATAGATATTCTCAAAGTATAAATTATCGTACCAACGCTCTCCAAAAGGAGGAGATCTGATAGCCATAAAAAAACCCTGTACGAGACAGGGTTTTTATTTAATCCATAAAACTACAGATTATTTTTCTTCAGCTTTCGGCTTTTCACGTAAACGAATGCCTAAGTCACGCAATTGATTTGCTTCAACAGGAGCTGGAGCTTGAGTCAATGGACATTCAGCAGTCTTCGTTTTCGGGAATGCGATCACATCACGAATTGAAGATGCACCAGTCATCAACATGATCAAACGGTCAAGACCAAAAGCCAAACCACCGTGTGGAGGCGCACCATAACGTAATGCGTTCAATAAGAAGCTGAATTTTTCTTCCGCTTCTTCTTCGCCGATACCTAAAGCTTCAAAAATTGCTTTTTGCATTTCTAGTGTATAGATACGAAGTGAACCACCACCGATTTCAGTACCGTTCAATACCATATCGTATGCAACTGACAATGCCGCACCTGGATTGCTCTTCACTTCTTCAACACTTGATTTTGGTAGCGTGAATGGGTGATGAACAGATGTCCATTTACCATCATCAGTTTCTTCGAACATTGGGAAATCAACAACCCAAAGTGGAGCCCACTCGCACGTTGCAAGATTCAAGTCATGACCGATTTTCACACGAAGAGCGCCCATCGCGTCATTTACGATCTTCGCCTTGTCTGCACCAAAGAATACGATGTCACCGTTTTCAGCACCAACGCGTTTGAGTAGGTCAAGTACGATTGGTTCGATGAATTTAACGATTGGTGATTGAAGACCTTCGATGCCTTTCTCAAGTTCATTGACTTTAATATAAGCCAAGCCTTTAGCACCGTAGATGCCTACGAATTTAGTGTATTCGTCAATCGCACTACGTGGTAGTGAACCTGCACCAGGAACACGTAACGCTACAATACGACCTTTAGGATCTTTTGCAGGACCAGCGAAAACCTTGAACTCAACGTCTTGCATCAAGTCTGCAACGTCAACCAATTTCAATGGAATACGCATATCTGGTTTATCAGAAGCATAATCACGCATTGCGTCGGCATAAGTCATACGTTCAAATTTATCGAATTTTACATTCAATAATTCGTTGAACATTTTAACTGTTAAGCCTTCCATTAAGTCCATGATGTCATCGTCACTCATGAACGATGTTTCAACGTCGATTTGTGTAAATTCAGGCTGACGATCTGCACGTAGATCTTCGTCACGGAAACATTTCGCGATTTGGTAATAACGATCAATGCCACCGACCATCAACAATTGTTTAAACAATTGTGGTGATTGCGGAAGCGCGTAGAAACTACCATTTGAAACACGGCTTGGTACTAAATAGTCACGTGCGCCTTCAGGAGTTGCACGAGTCAAGATAGGTGTTTCAACGTCTAGAAAACCGTGATCTTCGAAATAGTTACGAATTAAGTTAGTAACTTTAGAACGGAAGCGTAAACGATCTAACATTTCAGGACGACGGATGTCCAAGAAACGATATTTCAAACGAATTTCTTCAGAAATATTGGTATTTTCGTCATTTAATGGGAATGGCGGAGTTTCAGAAGCAGCAAGCACTTCGATTTCTTTTGCCAAAACTTCAATTTGACCACTCACCATGTTGGCATTTTCAGTACCTTCATAGCGACGACGTACACGACCTGTAATTTTTAAAACAAATTCAGAACGTGCTTTATCCGCAGTAGCGAATGCTTCTGGTGTATCAGGGTCAATAACGACTTGAACTAAACCATCACGGTCACGCATATCAAGGAAAATCACACCGCCATGGTCACGGCGACGATGAACCCAACCGCATAGAGTAACTGTTTGATCGATTTGGGCTTCAGTTAAAGAGCCACAGTAATGAGTGCGCATCATATTGAATTATTTATCCAAACTATATTGGCTAGAAGGTGAATGCGTAAACAGCGCAGCACCAATGAAGGGGAGATTATGCCTTGTTGAACGTATAGTCTCAAGTCTTAATGCTTTAACAGAATCTTAAACATCCGCTTTTAATTAAAATGAGCTTTAGTTCTTATTTCGATCTAAAAATAATAGGACTAAACATGAGGCAGTAAATAGTATTAACCCTGT
>Ga0154420_1070_pt1 | contig 42105 bp, 43 predicted proteins | sample RifGroC1_FD_115924 | JGI IMG/M metagenome (GOLD analysis project Ga0154420, IMG submission 115924) | Acinetobacter sp. GWC1_38_13
CTGATGTCCAAATGATGCAGGAAAATGATATTCATACTTTCCTAGTTGGTGAGAGCTTTATGAAACAGCCTAAACCAGATCAAGCATTTGCAGCATTGTTTGGAAAGCCTGAGCAAATTTAAATTTATAGCTCAATGCAAAGCCCAATTCTTATGATTGGGCTTTTTTCATATCTCAATCTTATTTTGAAAAAGAATAATTATGAATAATCATTTAAATTTTATAATAAAGAACCATTCATATTTTTAGGAATAAACATTGAATATTGAGTTTTGTCATCTAAGTAATATTGAAATCGCTGACATTATTTCGTTACTAACTAACGACCGAGTGCTCAAACATATGCCTTTGGCTAAAGATAGCCTATTTGATGAAAAACAATGTCTCGATTGGGTTAAAGAAAAAGAAAAACAATGGCAAGACCATGGTTATGGTCCTTGGGCATTTCTAGTTGACAATAAATTTGCAGGTTGGGGTGGCTTACAATATGAAGATTGAGATGCTGATTTAGCACTAGTGTTACACCCTCAATACTGGGGATTCGGCAAGAAAATCTTTAATGAAATTATAAGAAGAGCATTTAATGAAATGGGGATGGAATCAATCACGATCTTATTACCCCCTACAAGAAATAAATTAAAAAGAATTTATTTATTAGGATTTGAGCTGGAAAGTGAAATTATGCTTAGTGGTGAACTTTTTATAAAATATAGGCTATATAAACCATCAATATGAAATAAGATGATTTAGATAATCAATCATTGTTTTTAGAATAGACCACTACCAAGCTTTCATTGATCAAAAAAATTATGTGAATCTGATTCAGTTCAAATCAACACGGTTTCAGACTATAATTTTCCATCCCTCTCGTATCTTACATATTTTCTTAATATTATGAGTAAAAATGATTCTTCGCTTTCTAAAGATCAGTTTAATTTACTGAAAGCTTTTAAAAAGCAAATCTCAAATCCTCAATCCAGCAATCTTGCTAAACAAGCAGAGATGAAAAAATCTCAATCTGTTGAAGAAGAAATGGAAGATACTGAGCTTTTTAAAAAAGCCTTAACAGGCGTAAAGCCAATTGATAATGGTAACATTGCACAAATCAAACCAAAACGCGTAAAAAAAATTGACGCGCAAACCCTTGCAAAACGTGCAGCAGCTGAAGGTAGCGCCGAACAGGAACTCACTGAGATTTCAGATACTCAAGCGATTTTAAATCCTGTGGCAAGCCAAGCTGCATTAAGCTATCGAATTGCAACTTTACAGCACAAAGTATTCGAAGACTTAAAAGCAGGTAAAATTCGTTGGTTTGAAGCTGTAGATTTACATGGTTGTACTGTCGAGCAAGCACGTGCCGCAGTTTTACAAATCATTCAGATGGCTAAAGACGAAAATCAAAATGTCATCAAAATTGTTCATGGTAAAGGTCCAGAAGCGATTTTAAAAACCTATGTAAATGGCTGGCTTAGACAACATCGTGATGTACTTGCCTTTGTCAGTGCTCCTGAAAATCAAGGTGGTACGGGTGCTGTTCTCGTGCTACTAAAACGTGCAGAAAAGAATCCAAAGTACAAACAATAATCGGCATTTGACTCAAAATTAAGTTTTTGAATCGTTTTCTGATACAATTCCCGTTTTGTTCAACCCACCTAAGTGAACATTGTTATGTCTATGCAGCAATCGTACGCAAATATCTTAACTGCCGTTGGCGAAGATTTGAATCGTCCTGGCCTCAAAGATACGCCTATGCGTGCGGCTAAAGCTTTTTCTTTTTTAACTTCTGGTTATAGTAAAACACTTGAAGAAGTTACAAATAGTGCGGTTTTTCCATCCGATAACCATGAAATGGTATTGGTTAAAAATATTGAATTTTATTCACTTTGTGAACATCACCTACTCCCTTTTTACGGTCGTGTCCACATTGCATATTTGCCTGAAGGTCAGGTTTTAGGTTTATCTAAGTTTGCACGTATTACAGAAATGTTTGCGCGCCGTTTGCAAATTCAAGAAAACTTAACACAACAAATTGCTGAAGCTGTTGCCGAGGTGACACAAGCACGTGGTGTGGCTGTAGTGATCGATTCTGCACATATGTGTATGATGATGCGCGGTGTTGGTAAGCAAGAATCTACCACTCGTACTGTTTCTTTTGTGGGTGATTTTAAAACGGACAAAGATGCACGTCGTGAGTTTTTAAGCGCTGTCCCTGAAAGTTATTAATCAGAGCATTGTCATGTCTTCAATCCAATTAGCAGGCTTTGGTGAGTTAATTCAATCTGAAGCCAGCATTGATTATCCTCGGCCTGACCGTTTGGTTAAGGGCAATCCACAACGTCTTACCTATGACTTATATACACACCCACATATGGGATGTGGAATTTGGCAATGTGAAGTGGGTGCTTGGAACATTCAGTTTGCAGACAATAAACAAGAGTTCTTTCAAGTCATTGAAGGTGTTGTTCGTATTCATGATCCCAAAACAGATTCATATATTGAAGTTTCTGCGGGCCATGCAGGTATTATCCCACCTGCATTTGTGGGTACATTTGAAGTAATTGAAGCTGTAAAAAAATACTTTGTTATTGTTGAAGTTTGATAGGTTTTTATCTATCAAACTCTTTAAAATTTAATCCTAGAAGAACCAAACATAACCCAACCCAACTTTACTCCAGTCTTTATGATCTTGCTGTTCGAAGTTCCAATTCAACCTTAAAGCATTATTTGAATTTAAACTATATTGGAATTGAGAGCCTACTCTTAGATTCCACTGACTTTGATCTTCCCAATACGGCAATTCAATTTGCACAACACTATTAATCGTATCCGTCCAGATATTCATACACCCAACTGTTGGTCCTACACCAACTCGCCAACCTTTATCGAGCGAACGACCACCTTGAATATGGCTTTGCATTTGGGCATAACACAAATGTCGACGATCATAATCGGCTAAGCTGTAGCCGACCTGCATATTTAGGTTCATAACACCATGCTGCTGATCATCACTAAAATTTCCTTGATCTAGAGCTTCTTGTTTCCAACCTAAATTAAATCCCCAAGTAATGGGTGATTTAAATGGCTGAATAGGGTTATACGAATTTACAGTCAATAAATCTAAATGTTCGAGCTTGAGTTGATCATCACGATATTGAATATTGCCGTCTAAAAACAATAATTGAGTACCTAAACGATAACCACCTTGAGGATCAATCAGATCATGGTAAGCCTGACGATGTCCTAACTCGATAAACTTCTGTCCTTGTAGTTCACCGACATTTACAGATAGATTTCGCGCATGGTGTCCTTCAACAGGTTGCTTTTTAGGACGCTCAGGCTCTTGACGTTGCTTTTCAACATCAATTTGGCTTCTCTCGGCAAGAAGTTGTCTTAGCTGCGGCTGTGCAAAGTCTGCATCGACTTGACGACTGATATATTGCAGATACAAATCGTCATATGCCATTTCTAAGATTTTTGCTTGATCGTGTCGATTAAATTTCTCTAATAAAAGTTGAGCTTTTTCCACATCTTGAAATGCAATTTGATGGGCAACTTTAGCCAGTGGAGTACCGTGTTGTTTTGCTTGTGATAGTAATTGAGTTTCCAAAGCTGGACGGTAGACCACCTCTTTGACTAAGTGTTGTTGATCAACCGCCTTTAACGTTTCAATCGGAATTGCAGCATAATTAAATTGTTTTTTTAAGTCTAAGTTCGGACGAACTAAATCAATTAATCCAAGCAAACGATATGCACAATTATCACTTACAAAATAATAAGGAAAACTCACATGTTGCATTTCCCAGATATGTTCGACTAAGAAACGAGTCTCTTCAGGCGTTAAATTTAACTCGTACTCCCACAAATCACGGCTTTCAAAGTCACCATACTCTTTTACTTTACGATAGTAAGGCATTAAAGAGTATTCACCAGGATACTGCCCTGTTAGACCTTTCCAAGCATATGACCAATTATCTTCACCACTGACTGTCGCTGCATAGTTTACTGCGTATGAAACTAAATTCAGTTGTTTCTGATCTTTAGGATCTAAACGTAGTAAGGTATGCCCAAACATCGAACTTGGATTCCCCATAAAGTCAGTTGCATAAATCAACGTGGCTTTATAAGGTTTAATTTGATTAATCCATTGATCAAACTCAGGACACTTGACGATTAGAAGCTTTTCGGTATCAATATTGAGTTGTTGGATCAACCAACGACTACGAGCAGGAAATTTACAACGAATCGATTGATTATCAGCTGAATTAATAAATAAAGCTTTTATATCGGCTTGTAATTCATTTTTTAAATTATTTTTTCCATCTTTTGCATAAAAATATCCATCATAAGCAACCTCACTTTTTTGCGATTGGTCAGCGTACATTAGGCGTTGCCATGTAACATCTTGATGCAGTTGTTTCTGCTCAGCAATCTTCAAATAATTTTGTATATCGGTTTCAACTGAAGCATGTGCAAAATGGCACATTAAAGTAGCAATGGTACAAGTTATTAATTTCATTCAGTCGCAAATTTTAAGATTATTAAGAATAAATTATCTATAAGAAAACCCTGCCATTAAGACAGGGTTTTATGTTCAAACGTATTAAACATAAGCTTTGAGTACAGCGTCTTTCGCCATTACACTTTGTAAAGAATCTAAAACTTGAAGCGTATTTTTATTTTTGCTTGAGTAAATTTCAGCAAAATTTTCTTTAGAAACAGCAAAGAAACGCGCTTTATCTGTTGCTTTGATCTGCATAAGTTCAGCAAGTACGTTTAAGCTTTCACCTTGACCTACTGCCATATCACGCGCTAAAGATTCAGCATTTTCATTTGTAAATGTAACGACTTGAGCCGTAACAGTTCCACCTTGACGGCATCCTAAAGTACCAAAAGTAATACCTAATAACTGGTTAGTAAAAATACCATTTGTAGTCGCAGCAAGGATTTTAGGTGCAATACCTTTTTGTCCTGCCCAAATTTGTGTACCAGCACCACAACCAACATCATTGTCTGCCATCGCTACACTTGAACCAGCTGCTAACAAAGCTGCTAATGCAATTTTTTTTAACATAGGAAAGATCTCCAGTATCAATTATTTATTGGTATTTGTTATCACTATCGTGCTTAGCATTAAATCTATACGCACGTAAATTAAAATAACGAGGTTAGCTTTTTTTAGCAAATAAAATTTGAAATAAAGTTGAAATATTTATATAGAAGTTAATAATCACTTCATTTTAAACTTAACTCTTGAGCTAGTTTAACTGCCAAGTACCTTTTTTATCTCGTTTTCCTAAGATTTTTAATACCAAAACCAAACTTAAGAGTAATAATAAATACCAAGACCCCAATTTCCCCCATCCGACCATATGCCAAGCATCGACTTGGCTTGGATACAGCCAAATTTTATAAAATGTACTAATGTTTTCAGCAATCCAAATCAAAAATGCAAGTAAAAGTAAGATTGGAAGCATCGGCACTTTGAACCGTGAATCACTTAACTGAAAATATAATTTTGTTTTCCAGAAAATAATGATACTCCATGCAAATAGAACCAACCGATAATCTGGAATAAAAAACTTAGTCATAAAGTTTAAATAGGATAAAACTGCCAAACACAACATATTTGCAAATCTTGGCAAGTTCTCAAAAGAAACTTTGTATAATCTCAATGAACGAGCAAAAAAACTACCTACAGCTGAATACATAAAACCCGCAAATAGAGGCACAGTTAATAGTTTGAATACTGCAGGTTGTGGATATTGCCAAGAAGCAATTGCTGGATGGGTTAGGAAAATTTCCATCCCCATCGCCATGATATGAAACAAAGCAATCACTTTTGCCTCTGCCCAAGATTCTAACTTTAAATAGATTAGGCAGACTTGAATGCTCAATGCATAAAACAATAGATAATCATAACGGAAGAAACCATAATATTCTTGGCTTCCCATCGGTGCTGTTACTGCAAAAGCGATTAAAAGTAACAATCCAAATAAGGCAGCCGAAGCTGCCTTAGTTCCAAAATTTAAAGCTAATCCAATCAAATGCACGAAATGATCCTAATCAATTTAATCATGAAAAATTCGAAGGGATTAACCTAAATATTTCTGGCTGTATGCATGGACAGTATCTACAAAGATCTTCGGCTGAGCTGGATCAACCCATTGAGTAATACCATGACCAAGATTTGCAATATATCCTGTTTTTTCACCATTTTTATAAGCGTCATCGAGCATCGCTTTTACAGATTTTTCAATTGATGCTGCTGATCCATAAAGTACCGCTGGATCTAGATTTCCTTGTAATGCTGCACGACCATTTACAACTTCGCGTGCAGTATAAAGAGGAGTCGTCCAATCTAAGCCAAATGCATCTGCACCTGTAGTTAACATCGTCTCTAACCATTGTCCACCACCTTTGGTAAAGACAATAATCGGAATTCGGCGACCATCTTTTTCTCGTTGAAGCCCTGCAATAATCTTTGTCATATAATTCAATGAGAATTCCACATATTCTCGATGTGCAAGTGCTCCGCCCCAACTATCAAAGATTTGAATCGCTTGCGCACCTGCATCGATCTGTGCGTTCAAATAATCAATTACTGAATCTGCAAGATGATCAAGTAATGCATGTAACACTTCTGGTTGAGCGTACATCATATTTTTAGTGAAACGAAACTCTTTACTTGAGCCCCCTTCAACCATATAAGTTGCTAAAGTCCAAGGACTTCCAGAGAACCCAATTAAAGGGACCTGACCACCTAATGCAGATCGAATCGTGGACACAGCATTCATCACATAGGCTAAATCAGACTTTGAATTTAATTTCGGCAAGTTAGCAACATCTTGCTCTGTCCGTACTGTTTTATGAAACTTTGGGCCTTCACCTGTTTCAAAATACAGACCCAATCCAAGCGCATCTGGAACCGTCAAAATATCAGAAAATAAAATCGCAGCATCCAACTCATAGCGGCGCAACGGTTGCAAAGTAACTTCACAAGCAAATTCAGTGTTTTTACAAAGAGATAAGAAATCACCCGCTTGTGAACGAGTTGCTCTATATTCTGGTAAATAACGCCCTGCTTGACGCATCATCCACACTGGTGTGGTGTCTACAGGCTCACGTAGCAAAGCTCGTAAAAAACGATCATTTTTCAACGTTGTCATTACCAATCTCTAAATTTTTTCATGTGAAACGCATGATAACAAAGTTAACCCAATTTTTATAATTCCAAATCCATACAAAAATTCAGACTTCCTACATTATTTTTTTACTTAGACACAAAACTGCTACTGCAAGCTCACTGATTTTCTGTAATACTTGCAACATCTTATATCTCAATATGAATAATTCTTAAGGTTGAATTACATGTTCGTTCGCTCATTACTCGCTATGAGTTTAAGTTGTATTATTGCCAATGTTGCTTTTGCTGCCCCAACAACTGAGCAACCTTTAAATCCAAAAAAAATCTCGGCACCTGTTCAAGATCCGATTGATCCTTTAGCAGTAGAACGTTCAGCTGCTTCAAGCGTTGTTGCTCAACCAGCATCTAGTGTCGCTGATAATGCAGTTTCTGATCCTCAAGTAAACACAGGTGTTGCTTCAGCAGTTTCTTCAAAACTAGAAAATACTCCTGATACAACCAATACAACTCCAGCACCAAAAGTTACTTGGACTTTAGACAGTCTGAACAATTCAGAATGGTATGAAAATATTGGTAAGGGTCAATTTCCGGTATATGCGCGTGCTCATGTAATGCTAAACAATGCACATGCTTCACCTGGTGCAATTGATGGCTCAAATGGTAAAAACACTTTAAAAGCAATTGCATCTTTCCAACAGATGAATGGTTTAACACCGACAGGTGAACTTACCAAGGAAACTTGGGATGCATTAGTTGCGAAACAAACTAAACCAGCTTATGTAGAATACACAATTACAGAAGCAGATTTGAAAGGTCCATATGCCGAATCAATTCCTTCTGATTATGCTTTACAAGCAAAAATGAAAGGTTTGTATTACACACGTGTAACAGAAATGTTGGGTGAGAAGTTTCATATGGATGAAAACTTCTTGAAAAAGATCAACCCAACAGCAACTTTCAAAAAAGCTGGTGAAAAAATTATTGTTGCCAATGTGCGTAATGATTTACCAGAAGATATTCACTTGATCGTTGCACATAAAGGTGCTCGTCAGCTTTATCTTTTCAACAGTCGCAACCAAATGATTGCTTCATTTCCTGCAACAATTGGTAGTACTGACACGCCTTCTCCGACTGGTACGTATAAAGTAGTCGGCGTTGCAAAAAATCCTTGGTATAGCTATTCACCGTCTAACTTTGTTCAAGGTAATAACCTTAAACCTCTTTCTTTACCACCAGGTCCTAACGCGCCAGTGGGTAATATTTGGATTGGTTTAAGTAAAAAATCATTTGGTATTCACGGTACTCCAAGTCCTTCATTAATCTCTAAAACAGCTTCACATGGCTGTATTCGTTTAACGAACTGGGATGCAAATGATTTGGGTAACAAAGTTCGCTCAGGTGTGACTGTAAAATTCCTTGAATAATTCCAATCATTTCATAATTTAAAAAGCCGAATTTTATGATTCGGCTTTTTTTGATTCTATAATTATTCAACAACAGGCAGTGGCTGATAATAGATTTGATTTCGACCTAATTGTTTGGCTCTATAAAGTGCTTTATCAGCAGTATGAATCAATAATTCTTGGCTAATTTTAGGATTACCATTAAATACCGTAATTCCTAAGCTGATCGTGACATGATTTGAAACTAATGATTTTTCATGAGGAATCATTTGCCGATCAATTGCTTTATAAATATTCGTTGCGACGGCATAAGCACCTTGAGCCGATGTTTCAGGAAGTAATACAACAAATTCCTCCCCCCCATAGCGTGCAATAAAGTCCATGTGCCGAATTGAACTTTTAATGGTCTTCGCTATAGACGAAATAACCTGATCTCCCATTTGGTGACCATAAAAGTCATTATAATTTTTAAAATAATCAATATCGATAAACAGAACTGACATCGACTTATTTTCTTTACAAGCCATGTCATAGTAATAACTAAACATTTCCTCAAAAGTTCGTCGATTGGAAACCTTTGTTAATTCATCATGCTGGCTTAAATGTAAAAGTTCTGATGCTTGTAAACGGAGAATTCTCTCATTTATTTCCGAAATTTTAGTTTTTAAAAATAGTTTTCTTTCTTTTGAGGTCAACATGATGCTGATAGAAAAACCTAAGAGCAAGCTTCCTATAAACGTGCGCCCAAGCATCAAAAAATCACACGGTATATTAAAATAATAGAAGGATAATAAAATACATACTGCAGCCAGTGTTCCAATCCACAGCATATGATTGGGTTTTATTCCACTCAGAATAAAGCCTAACATATACAAAAATGCAATCAGTACCATTGCCTGATTCTGTAATACAACGTTAGACACACTCATCATCAATAAAGATGGAAAGAAAATTGTGCAAAAGACAATAACGCAAGCAACTGGATAAAAAAGTCGGCTCAATTTTCTAAATCTAGAAAAAGTCCAAAATAAAAATAATGCTGCACCAACGATGAGTAAACTTAAAATGCTATAAACAAAATCAACAATAAAATGAGGACTGGAACGAATAACCAAATAGTTAGAAGGTAAGATTAATAAGACAAAAATCGTGTAAGTAATGACACCTTGTCCAAAAAACTGAATCGCATTAATACGTGTGCGATCAATGTTAAATTTCCAGAAATCTTCTTCTAGTTTTGCTGGTAAAGTTTTTTGTTTTTTTTGACCTTTATAGTGTCGAGCAACAAGCTGCTCTAGATCCTCTTTAGACCTCTGTAATTCATCAAGATCATATTGATTTTCCATCCTTTTTACTCTTCTTATGGTGATGTATTTTTGTGCTGGATAAAAATAACACAATTTCTCATTTTGTCATGCACTTTGCTTAACCACTTATCCGTAAATGTAGTTACCATTTTCACACTTTATGCATTATTATTTGTATTATTTTTAAGTTTGAAGTTCACCTTGAATACTATTACGCTTTTACAACCCGATGATTGGCATGCTCATTTACGTGATGGCTTAGCATTAAAACGCACAGTACCCGATTTGGCTAAACAATTCGCACGTGCGATTTGTATGCCGAACCTTGTTCCACCCGTCAAAACTGTAGAAGAAGCTGTAGCGTATCGTGAACGTATTCTTGCTCATGTACCTGAAGGCTTAAATTTTGATCCTCGCATGGTGCTTTATTTTACTGACTTTACATCGCCTGATGAAGTTAGAAAAATCAAAGAATCAGAATTTGTAAATGCAATCAAGCTTTACCCTGCTGGTGCAACGACAAACTCTGATAATGGCGTTAGTGATATTCGCAAAGTTTATGCTGTCATTGAACAACTTGAAGAACACCAAGTCCCTTTATTACTTCACGGTGAAGTAACTCATAACCATGTAGATATTTTCGATCGTGAAAAACGTTTTTTGGATGAAATTCTTTCTCCTTTATTGAAACAATTCCCTAAGCTCAAAGTCGTACTTGAACATATCACGACCAGTGATGCAGCAAATTTTGTTCTTGAACAAGATCGTAATGTAGCTGCAACAATTACACCTCAACATTTACTTTTTAATCGAAATGATATGTTGGTTGGTGGTGTGAAGCCTCATTTCTATTGCTTGCCGATTTTAAAACGTCAAACACACCAAACAACTTTATTAGAAGTGGCAACAAGCGGTAGTCCAAAATTCTTCTTAGGTACTGATAGTGCGCCACACGCTCAAAATGCCAAGGAAAATGCTTGTGGTTGTGCAGGCTGCTATAGTGCACCAAATGCGATTGAGCTTTACGCACAAGCATTTGATCAAGTTGGCAAGTTAGAGCGCTTGGAAGGTTTTGCAAGTATGTTCGGTGCTGATTTCTATGGCTTGCCAAGAAATACATCAACCATTACGTTGGTGAAAGAAGAAAATACCGTTGCAGAATCATTTGATTATCTTGATGGTCAAAAAATTATCCCACTTCATGCAGGTAAGACACTGCAATGGAGAAAAGTGTGACACACGAAGAAAACCAAGCTCCTGTCATTGGTCAACGTTTCCGTGGATTCTTACCTGTTGTAGTCGATGTTGAAACAGCAGGTTTTAATTCACAAACGGATGCTTTGCTTGAAATAGCATGTATCCCAATAGTCTATGATCATCAGGGACAATTTATACCTGGTCCTGCTTTTCATGCACACATTAATCCATTTGAAGGTGCTAATCTCGATCGTCGATCTTTAGACTTTATTGGAATTGATCCTTTCAATCCTATGCGTGTTGCAATGGCTGAAGATGAACGTGGTGCTTTACGCCGTATTTTTAAATCATTGAATGAAGTCCGAAAAGCACAGCATTGCACACATGCTGTACTGGTTGGACACAATGCACACTTTGATTTAGGTTTTTTACAAGCTGCTATCGCACGTTCAGGAACTAAAAACCAAAATCCTTTTCATAGTTTTTCAGTTTTTGACACGGTCACGCTTAGTGCGGTGATGTTTGGACAAACTGTATTGGCAAGAGCATGTATTCAAGCTGGAATTGAGTTTGATGGTAAAGAAGCTCACTCTGCTTTATACGATACGCAAAAGACAGCAGAACTGTTTTGCTATATTTTGAACAAACTATCACCCCACCTTCTTGACAGTTTGGTGACAGAGCCCTAATATATACCCACCTCAAGAAGTCCCTATCGTCTAGAGGCCTAGGACATCGCCCTTTCACGGCGGTAACCGGGGTTCGAATCCCCGTAGGGACGCCAACTTCTCCATAGCTCTGCGTTTTTCGTGTCGATTTCTTCCATGACTAAGCAGAGCACGTGGTATCTATCATATCCAATAAAATCAGCCATTTGCATAATATGAATATGGTTAGGTTTTCTTTTTCCTGTTTTCCAATGCGATATTACTGTTGGATCAAGGTCTAATTTTTCAGCCATTTTTTCATAGCTTCCAAAGCGAATTTTGCACAATTCGATGATGTCTTTTAGCATTTTGTCACCTCTTGATTTTGATACTTTTGTCAAGTATGTTTACCTGACAAAGATATCAACTTTTTTTTGCCCTGTCCTTGATAAATTTATCAAGTTTTGGCGAGAAATGTAAACAAGGGGCATTATATGGATTACAACAATAACCCTGCTGGGGCAAAGCAATACGTTCTAGATCAGATCAATAATATTGATGAATATTTTGGTTCTGATATTGATGTCCACTTTTTTCGTTATTACGAGGCTCTTGGTTCTCTAAAAGCTTATTTTGCTGTTGGTCTTATAGATATTTTTGAATATGACCAATTACTAATAAATATTGCTCTTGCTTCAAATCGTTTTATGCAACGTATTACTTCACTACAAGAACAAATATAACGAGTATAAAAAATGACTGAAATAGAAGCCTTTGAGCAGATTGCTAGAAAAGTCCACATAGATGGTGTTGATTCTCTACAAGGTGGCATCCCTTGCCCTGACGCTGTTGCAGTCCTTTTTTATATTGAAAACTTTTTAAATGACGAGGGTACACCCTCTCCAGTGGTCTCAGCTCTATCTGATGATCTCGAAAAACACAATAGAGAAAGCATCGAATTTTTACGCTCTATCGGGGATGACTGTCATGGATACTAAATACAAGGCTAATCAAGAACTTAACCCTTTATCCACATACCCAGTGTGGTCATCTCTATTCGAACAAATTTCACCCCGTAGTAACACGGGGGAAAAGTCACAGGTATCAGCTCGTGCAAACTTGCAAAAAGCCTATAAAGATTACCCGTTACAACATACCGTAATGGTACTCACTGAGGATGGACCTAAGCCTGTACTTATACGTCGTCCTGCTCATGGTGAAGTTTCTGTAATTGACTGGGTAAATCTGACTATCCATAAAGACACCTTTTTAAGTAGTTTTATACAAACCCATGCTGAAAAGCCTGATCTTTATTGTGTTGAAGCCTTAAATGAAGTCGTTAAACAAATATTTGGCTTTGGCATCGAAAAGAAACTGGCTAAAGGCATTAACTACTATGAAGAAGCCTATCAACTAGAAAATGATTGTGGCTTTATCTGTATAGGTGGTCAAAACAACACAATGATGCTTTCGATCTCTGGTCAAGGTTGCACACTTGGCAAGTATGGATGGGAAGAAGACTTACATGCTTGGCTATCGCTTTATGCTCATCGTCCTAAAATTACTCGCATTGACTATGCTTTCGATGATCTTGTCGGGGGACTTGTTTCACCTGATTGGGCTGATGAACAAGATACACTTGGGGGCTTTACCTGTGGAGGTCGTCCGCCTGCTTTTAGAACTGACGGTTGTTGGAAACGTCCTGATGGCAATGGTCGTACTGCATATATCGGAAAGCGTACATCTTCAAAATTCTGCCGTGTATATGAAAAAGGCAAGCAACTCGGTGACCCTGACAGCATGTGGACACGTGTTGAGGTCGAGTTTAAAGCCCGTTCCTATTATATCCCTCTTGATGCTTTGCTAAACGCTTCTGAGCATTTCTTAGCTGCGTATCCTTGTTTTCACATATTCGATGATCAGTCAAAAGCTATCAAGTTCGAGTTACTACAACAAAAAGCCGAAATCGTTTGGGACAAAGCGATACAAATCACACGTCACCAGTTCGGCAAATATTTAAACGCTTTTCGTAAATTCTACGGTGATGACACAAAGGTCTTGGACATCTTAATGCCTGAAAAGGATGAGTTTCCAAAAAGGCTAAAACAACTAACCGCTGATTTTACGCAATCACTCCCCCCTACTGCGTTGCCTGCATAGGTTAGGGATTCTACTTAGGCTATTTAGGAATTATAAATATGAAATTTACAACTGACGCTGTGATCACTGGTGCTAAGAGCTACAACAATGCTGTAGACGGTGTTCAACATAATTTCACTAAGATTTTCGTTATGACTGACCTGTCAAACGAGTCGGGTGTGGGTTCTGCAACTGTCGAATACAAATGGGGGACATCCGAAAATATCAAAAAAATTCAGGATGCCAAGTTTCCGATTCAAGCCAAGGTAGATATGGAAATCGTCACCAATGGCAACAAACAAATGACTGTTGTTCACGATGTAAAAATCGTTCCTGCACAAAAGACTGCTTAGTCTGTAACTCGGAATTTAAGAAATGAGATACGTTTGTGACCAATTATCTGAACCTGACGTTAATGGTGTCCTCACGTGTCTCCAGTGGGTTGAATTCAGTTATTTATCAACTTTGGCTATTACTAAGTCACAGATGATAGAGATTGGGGGAAGTCTACTAGCTGTAGCGGGCGTATTTATCGCTTACGCAATCATCGCCAAAGCGGTGAAATCACTTTAACTAAGAGAGGTAACTCAAATGAAAAACAATCAACTTGCAGTACAAGAAAAGCGTGGCGTTTTAACTCTACGCAACGTTTCAACATATGGCTTAGGTGCAACTGTTGGTGGTGCTTTAGCTCTTGCTCCATCTGTACATGCTGCTTCATCAATTGATGCTACTGGCTTAACTGCTGAAATCGACGGCTCAAAAGCAACAGTCATTGCACTTTTTGGTGCTGGTCTAATCATTCTCGGTATTTTTGCTGGATGGCGTTACTTAAAACGTGGCGCGAATTCAGCGTAATTCATAAGCCCCTTCGGGGGCTTAGCTTTTGGAGTTAAAAATGGAAGAAGCAAGTGCACTTAACTGGATACCTATATTTATACTACTGGGGGCTGTATGGCTAATTATAAAAAATTTATAACTTTGTTATTAATCTTCAGTATTCATATGATGCCTTTTAATTTAGCTCACGCCTCAACTTTAGGTGGTTGGACTATTACACAACAAATCGCACAAGGTGCTTCAACAATAATCAATGCAACAAAATCAGGTATAGAAAATGGCGTAAACATAGTTAAAACAAGTACTGCAAAAATTACTCCAAATGCCTCGCAAGTTGCTAAAGTCCTCCGCGGCGGTCTTTATGGTTATGCTATCTCTGTCGCTCTTGAACAAATTCTCGGTTTCGTAGTCGATTGGACACTTGAACCTGAAAACAACCGAATTTCTTACATTCCTCCTGGCTCAATTGTCTATCAATCAACATATGCAGGAATGGATAATTCAATCAAATATTATTCTTTTACATCATTCTGTTCAGCTGCTTTCCAAGCTGCACAAACATATTACAACGGTGCAACTTCATACACAATCGTTGGCTCATCTTGTCGAGTCAATTATGGTGACAGTGGTGCATATGACAATGTTCCTTATACTTCATCACAAGAACAAGAAGAAAAGCGTTATGTTTCATTAGATACTATTGCAGCTCAAGTCATCTCAAATGCAGAATCAGAAACAGACGAACAAAAAAAAGCTGGTGCACAAGATGTAACAACAGCAGCAGCACAAGATATGCTTGCAAACGATGCATCAACACAATCAGATGTAGAAACACAACTCAATGCAAATGCAAAAACCCAAACTTCTGAACAAGCCCAAGGAAATACAAAACCTAACGAGTCTAATCCCGATATAACTGACATTTCTTTAAGTTTTCCAGTTTTTTGCGGTTGGGCACCTATTGTTTGTCAAGCTGCTAACGTTGTTATTAACTTTCCAATCACTTTGACAGATTGGTGGAATCGCTCAACTACAGCTTTAACTGAAGCATACACATTTGCTAAAACAAAAGTACAAGAATTTTCAGACATATTTAAAGATGAACCACAAACAGATACTGAATTAGAGTTCAACGATCCGACCGACGATATTACAGACACATCAGTTTCATTTTCTAGTTCTTGTCCTCCTCCAATTGTACTAGCTGACTTTAACTTTCACGGTATACCTATACATTGGGAACTAGACTTTTCTGTTTGGTGTGATTCTCTCTCGACTTATTTAAAACCTATAGTCATCTCTATGGCTTCATTCTCTGCTGTTCTTATACTCGGTGGAGTGCGTGAAAATGGCTAGTCTTTCAACAATTTTTTCCAGTTTACATAAGGGTTTTTTAAAAAACGTCTTAGAGGGTGCTGGTATTACTTTACTTACTGCTGGATCAATTTTAACTGCACTAAATACTGCTATTGATCAATTTCAAGCTTCTTTAGGTGATATCTCAACCGCTCTTCTCGGATTGGCTGGCATATGTGGCTTCGACATAGCTTTTAGCATTGTTTTAGGCGCAATAGCTGCGAAGTATGTACAAAACTCAGCAAAGTTATATCTAGCACGCAAATAGCGCGCGAGGACAAGGAGCCTCGACGCGAACGAGCGCGCAAAATAGTGCTAAGGAGAATATAAATGCTAAATGCTGTAACGGGTGTTCCAGGCGCATCAAAAACGGCTTATGTCGTAACTCAATTGGACGATCAAGAAAGAAAGAACAAAATTAACCTTGTTCGAAATATTGAGGTCTACAAACACAATAAGCAATACATTGAAAAATTCAAAGATGATTTCTCATATGTTGAAGAGGAACAAGGTTCAGGTCATGAATTAAAAACAGTCCTTGTTATTCTTGAAGATAATTATTATGACATGCTTGGTCAGCGTTTTGATGACTTACGTCCTGATGATTACTATGTTCGTGTCGTTCGCTTTAATGAAACAATTGAACGACTTAATGAACGCGGTGAGAAGCATGATTTACAACCTTTTTATGCTGTCAGAACTATCTATTCAAACATTAAAGCATTAAAAATAGATTATGTTCGTGCTTTAGTTATCGACTGGAGAAAATGCCCTGACGGTTCTATATTTGCTGTTGATGAAGTTCAGCTTGTACCTCCATACAATGACAACAAAAACAAGAATGATGATATCGTTCAAGAATTAACAATACACCGTCACAGGGGTTTCGACTTTTGGTTTATTACACAAAGCCCTAGTTATTTACACCCAACTATTAAAGAGCTTATTTCTTGTCATTTGCATATCACCCGTCCTTACTGGAGAACTCCAAAGGTTTACCAATACGGCTCTTTAAGACAGTACCCTAATACTTTAATCAACAAACTTAACTGTGAATCAAAATTCACTTTTAAACCTAAAGATTCAATCTTTAAGCTATATAAATCAACTTCTATAGATACAAGTAAAAAACGTACACCTGCTGGGCTTTATGTCTTTGCTTCCTTTATTTTGGTTGCAATATCAATATTTTTATATGGTCTTTCAGGCGGTTCAGGTTTCTTGGGTCATTTTTTTGGAAGTGATGAAAAGAAAATGGAAGTTAAAAAACAAACTTCTACAACACAAACTTCAAACGTCCATGCTTCTGATCCTGCGGTCAAAACCGATTTTGATGCTAATACCGAATGTAGAAAAGCAATCAATGTTGAAAAACCTGAATGTGTTAAATGGTTTGACAGCTTTAAAACAGATAAACAAGAAAATGCATCTGTGTCATACGATCCTGAACAACCCTATCTTACTCAAGCTAATCTAACTTATAACGCTACTACAAAACCTGTATTCAGTGGCTGTGCAAAATTCAATGGTAAGTATTATGCATACACTCAACAAGGTACTAGGCTTGATGTCTCCAGTGAAGATTGCAAGCGACTTATAGATGATGGTGATCGTCCATTTAATTACTTTGCTACTTCTCAATCTTCTCCTAAACCATCTAATACATCTGTCACTGAACCTTCTCAACCAATTCAGGATTCATTATGATTTTTACACTTGAAGAATTAGAAGATATTTATCAAACATACATGGCTTATGGTTCAACAAATGATTCATTTGTTCTAAAAAAAATCAATACTCAATACAGCTACTGCCATATCTGTAATCACCTTATACCTAACCTAGAATTCAATGAACATGTTGATGATCATTTTGATGATTGTGAATTACTTGATTTCTAAGCCCATTGCTCGAAGAGCAATATATAAGCCCTAACAAAGGGCTTATATCGTTATGCCAAGATTCACGCCCCTGCTTTTATGTTACTACCCCACGTCTGTGGGGCTTAGTGGGCGGTCTCGCCCACGACATTGATGCATCTAAATACATCCCCTCCCTGATTACCTGCTTTTATTTGTTCTATGAGAGATTAACCGAGCGAAGCGACTTTTTACTATGGGGTAAAAAATGAATGTAAAAGAAATACTAGACTTTTATACTAAAAATGGATTGTTTCAATCAAAACATAGCTATCAAGATAAACTAAAATATATCGAATGGTTCTATCAGTATGATGAAATAACAATAGATGTTTTAACTGACTATTGTACTTTTAGACAATTATCGGGTGTGAAAAACAGTACGATCAATCGAGAATTGAACGTCATTAAGTCAGCATTTAACTACTATCTAAAATATAATCAAACTGCAAATTTTAAAAATGTATTTAATCGTTTTCGACTTTTTGAGGATGACTTTATTCCACGTTATTTAACTGCTGTTGAATGTCATGAACTTCTCCAGTCGACACTAAAACATAACAATCAACTTTTACATGATTTTGTTGTATTAGCTTTGAATACTGGTTGTCGAGCTTCTGAGCTTACGACACTCACTTGGAATAATGTTTTCCTACATGATAGATATTTTATTGTACGTAACTCATTGAGCAAAAATAAGAAAACAGTCTATAAGCCATTAAATACAGTTTCTATTGCTGCTTTATATAGATTGAAACAACATAAACATTATGTTTTTTATAACAAAAATACAGATACACATATAAAGAGTTTTAGGAGAGGATTTGAGATTGCAGTAAAAAGGTCTGAATTAGGTGCTGTTAGGATTCACGATCTGCGACATACATTTGCTAGCTTTCTCGTGAAACAAGGCGTTCCCCTCTATCATGTCTCAACGCTGTTGGGTCATTCGGATATTCGAATAACGCAACGATACTCACATTTAGCACCTGAAAATTTACACCACGTTTTAAAATTCCTACCCACGTTAACATAACTTTACAAAAAACATGCTTAAAAAACCGCCAGTGGAACATCGCCCTTTCACGGCGGTAACCGGGGTTCGAATCCCCGTAGGGACGCCAAATTCAAAAAAGCCACTGCATCATTCAGACAGTGGCTTTTTTATTAGTTTTTATACGTAGAGCTGCTAAAAAATAATTATTTTGAAAAATCTATTTTATTATCCTTAGCATATTTTCTACCCTATACTGAAAACTGATCAAAACTATAAATTTAAACCTAATATGCAAATCCGTTTATTCCATTTACAAAATTCACGTTCTCAACGCATCGTTTGGTTTTTAAAAGAATTAGGACTTCCCTACGAATTAGTCATCAACCATCATTCGGACTTAGATGAAAAGAAAAATTCACCGCATCAATTATCGAAATTTCCTGCCGTTGAAATAATAAATCAAGAACAAATTTTTATCTTAGCCGAAACTTCAGCGATTATTGATTACTTATCTTATCTATACCCTCAATTAGGGCAAAGTAAATTATTAGGATCGCAACTTCAAAGTTTTTATTATTGGAAAAATTATTGTGAAGCCACATTTATTCCAGATCTATTACTCAAACAAATTTTTCACCAGATTGTACAACGTACACCATTTCCTGTTCGCTTCGTTTCAAAGTTTTTAAAATATGGATTTGATCAAAGCTATTTAAATCCATCGTTACAGCAACAAATGACCATGATTGATAAGCATTTAAAAGATCATTTATGGTTTGCTGGGGATCAATTTACGGTTGCAGATATTTTGATGTGGTTTCCATTATTGGCTTGCTCGGCAAATGACCATCAATTTAAACATATACAGCGTTATTTAGCCCAAATAGAAAACAGACCCGCCTTTAAAAAATCTTTAATCAAAGGACAATGGTCTGCTTCTACGTTTCAGTCCTATTGGACGATTGCGTGGTAATTCAGTTATGCCGATTTACGCGAATTCACTCGACCTTTAACAACCGCTTTAATATTGCCTTTGGCATAATTCAAGAAAACAAGTAATGGTGATAATTTAGGATTTGGTTTTTTACCCTGACCAATTGCTTTGAATTGTGCCGCATACCAAATGATTTCCATAATTGCCATTTTATCAACAAAAGGAATGCCTGTTTTAATTTGGTTTACAGCATAACGCACATCATTACCTGCAATTAGGCTATCTGTTAAATCTGTTTCAACCGCTAATGGTCGTGCAATCCCGATAAAATCACATGCACCACTTTCCAGTGCAGCATTCATACCTGCAACTGTACGGAAACCACCTGTCACCATTAACTTACATGTGACATGCTGACGAATCTTTTCAGCAAACTCTAAGAAATATGCTTCACGTGCAATAGTACTTGCTTTACGTGATTCTGCTTTTGCACCGGCCATTGCAGGTGCTTCATAAGTACCACCAGAAATCTCGATGATATCAATTCCTGCAGCATCGATTGCTTTAAATACTGCAATCACATCTTCTTCAGTAATACCACCACGTTGGAAATCAGCTGAATTGAGTTTTACCGAAATAATAAAGTTTTCTGAAGTCGCAGCACGAACGGCTTTATAAATTTCAATTAAGAAACGCATACGGTTCTCAATTGAACCACCCCATTCATCAGTACGCTTATTGGTTAGTGGTGATAAAAATTGGCTAATCAAATAACCATGAGCACCATGTAACTGTACACCTTCAAATCCAGCCTTCTCACAGACTGCTGCAGCTGTAGCGAAACGTTGGATGATATCTAGAATTTCTTCATGTCGTAACTCACGTGGAGTACCAAACATCGTTGCTAACATCGGGCTAAAAGGTACAGCAGACGGTGCTACTGTTTCTTTGTTTAATCCTTTTGGACATTGACGACCTGGATGTGACAACTGAATTAATTGTACCATACCGTATTTTTTGCCTACCGCAGCCCATTGTTGCAACTTCGCCAAATCACGTTCAGTTTCGATCGCAACGACACCTGGCTCATTTTTAGCCGCAATGTTAACCATTACATTTCCTGTAATTGCACAACCCAAGCCACCTTTAGCCCAAGCTTCATACAATCCAATATGTAAATCATTCGGCTGACCTTCGTGATTAGCTAAAGCTTCACTCATAGCACCTTTGATAATACGATTTTTGAATGTTGTGTTGCGAATTTGGATACTGTCTGCAATCTGACTCATGGTCATCCTCTGCTACAAATTAGAGTAATTACTCTAATTTAATCTGATTATTGTTGATGTCAAGATATCTTCCGATAAGTTGACAATAACATATGTCAGTTTAATTACAATGCTATATACAAATCGCCTCAATCAATAATTTTGTGTATTCATTTTGAGGATCACGAAATAAATCTTGTGAAGCTTGATATTCCAAAGCTTTACCTTCATGCATTACCAAAACATTTTGGCAGAGGGATTTTATGACTTGTAAGTCATGACTGATCACTAAATAGCTGATCTGCTCTTGGTGTTGCAACCGTCGCAGAAGCAAAATAATTGCTTGTTGTGTAATGCGGTCAAGAGCTGATGTAGGTTCATCTAAGATCAACAACTTTGGTTTCAAAACCAAGGCTCTAGCCAGAGCGACTCGTTGCCTTTGCCCACCAGAAAGCTCATGTGGGTATTTAAATTTTTCAGAAGGAGTTAATTCAACTTTTATTAACACCTCATCGATCATATTTTCGATCAGGTTTGATTTTACTGCACTCAGTTCAAGCCCTTCTGCGATAATTTGAAAAACTGATAATCGAGGATTCAAACTGCTTAGAGGATCTTGAAAGACAATTTGAAATTGCTGACGCAAAGGTCTTAACTGTTTTTGATTTAGTTGATTTAAATTCTGTGTCTCAAAATTTATTTCTCCCTCACTAGGAATAAGTCGAGCAATTGCTAGTGCTAGCGATGTTTTACCTGATGCACTTTGCCCCACAATACCTAAAGCCTCACCTGACATTAATAAGAAACTAATATTACTAACAGCTGTTTTATATTGTTTTATTTGATTAAATAATCCTTTTCTAATCGGATAACGTACTGACAGATTTTGAATTTCAAGCAACGTTTTTCCACTATTTTGTTCTAGTGCAATCCCAAAATCATGGTGCAACAGGCTTTTGGTATATTCGTTTTTGGGATGTTGAAAAATTTCATTTATATCACCCTGCTGTTCAATTCGTCCTTGATTAACAACTAAAACTTCATCTGCATATTGTTTAACAACACTTAAATCATGACTAATTAAGAGAATTGCCATTTTATGATGGTGTTGTAATTGTTTGAGCAAATCAAGAATTTGTCTTTGTAAAACAACATCCAAAGCTGTAGTCGGTTCATCAGCGATTAAAATTTCAGGTTCCAATGCCAATGCCATAGCAATCATGACTCTCTGCCGTTGACCACCAGAAAGCTCGTGTGGAAATCGTTTCAAGAGATGAGTTGCATCTTCTAAACCGACTTCATTTAATAAGTCGAGGGTCTTTTCTTTGACTTTAGATTTAGAGAATCCTTGCAACAACAAATTCTCTCCAACGATTTTTTCGACACGATGTAATGGATTAAGTGCTGTCATCGGTTCCTGAAAAATCATCCCAATTTTTTTGCCACGAATTTGCTGCCATTGATGCTGATTCATTTTAAGCAAATCCACACCATCAAACAGGATCTCACCTTTTACTTTAAGGCTATCAGATAACAATCCTAATATTGCAAGGCAAGTTATTGATTTTCCTGAACCACTTTCACCAACGATCGCCAAAGTCTGTGAATGATGAAGTTCAAAGTTGAAATTATCAACAAGCTTAGTGCCTAATTGGTTTTCAATACTTAATTTCTGAACTTTCAACAAGGCAGTATTATTGTTTGGGGTCAAATGCTTCACGAGCAGCCTCCCCAATAAAAATCAAAAGTGAAAGCACAATTGCCAAAGTAAAAAAGCCAGACAATACTAGCCATGGTGCATCTAAATTATTTTTCCCTTGCAACAGCAGTTCGCCTAACGATGCTGCATCCGCAGGTAATCCGTAACCAAGAAAATCTAGTGCCGTTAAAGCAATAATATTTGCTGTAAGCATAAATGGTATTTGCGACAAACTTGAACTGATTGCATTTGGTAAAATATGTTTAAAAATAATATTATGGTCTTTGACACCTAAAGCCTGAGCAGCGCGTACATAATCAAAATTTCGTGCTCTCAAAAACTCAGCTCTTACTAATCCTACTAATTCAGTCCATCCAAATAACAGCATAATTAAAAAGAGCCAATATACATTTGGGCTAAACATACTGACCAATATCATCACAATAAACAGCATGGGTAAGCCCCCCCATACCTCCAAGAGCCGCTGTCCAATTAGATCAATCCAACCACCATAATATCCTTGTACTGCACCTACAACTATTCCGATGCAAGCCGCCACTATAGTTAGCCCGATTCCAAATAAAAGTGAAACCCTTAGACCATACAAGATGCGAGCAAATACGTCACGACCTTGATCATCTGTCCCTAACCAGTTTTGTAATGTCGGCTGAGATGGTACTGGAACAGTGAGAGATAAATTTGGAGTTTGATATGAAAAAGCTACAGTTGGTGAAATCATCCAGCCATGCTGTTGGATCAATTGTTTTACAGCAGGATCATGATAATCAGTCGATGTTTCAAATATGCCACCAAATGTTGTTTCAGGATAATCTTTGAATAATGGAAAATAGAGTGACTGCTTATAACTAACAAGCAGAGGTTTATCATTTGCTATAAACTCAGCGCAGATAGAAAGACTAAAAATAATCAAAAATAAGATTAAACTGAAAAATCCCAATTTATTTTGCTTAAAACGATATAGTCGATTTCTCATTAAAGGTGACATCAACGCCCACCTCGTGATTCAAAATCAATGCGAGGGTCTATCCAGTGATAAAGTATGTCCCCTATAAGGCGAAGAATTAAACCGAAGAATGTAAATAGAAATAAAGTACCAAAAATCACAGGATAATCACGTTGCGTAATCGCTTCAAAACCCAATAATCCTACGCCATCCAAATTAAAAATGATTTCGATAAATAAATTACCAACAAAGAAAATACCAACCAAGGTTTCAGGTAAAGCAGCAACAACAATCAATATCGCATTGCGGAATACATGTCGAAAAAGTACCTGATTTTCATTCAATCCCTTTGATCTTGCTGTCAGCACATAAGGCTTATTAAGTTCTTCAACAAAAGAATATTTCGTCAAATACGTCAAAGCAGCAAAACTTCCCAATACCATACTGATAATCGGCAAGCACATATGCCAAAGATAATCTTTAACTTTTCCTATAAAGCTTAAATGCTCGAAATTTTCCGACACTAATCCTTGTAAAGGAAACCACTGCCAATAACTTCCACCTGCAAAAAAAACCACAAGTACAATAGCAAATACAAATGATGGGACGGCGTAACTAATTGCCAATAACAATGAGGTCGCACGGTCAAAAAGCAAACCATTCTTTTTGGCTTTGCTGATCCCTAGCGAAATTGCAATCATATAGATCAGGAAAGTACTCCATATACCTAAGGACAAGGTAACAGGAAGTTTTTCATACAGTAATTGTACAACTGTTTTATCCTTGAAAAAGCTTGTTCCAAAATCAAGGGTTAAATATCCTTTGAGCATGATCCAAAACCGTTCATAAGCAGGCTGATCAAACCCATATTGCGCTTTAATTTTTTCGATCATCTCAGGGCTTAAGCCGCGAGCGCCTTCATACTGAGCCAATTCACCCAGCGTATTTGAATTATTTGGGTTTACACCCAATCCTTGAGCATTTTGTATTTGTTGTATGGCTTGCTCAACTGGGCCGCCAGGTGCGATTTGTACGATGATAAAATTGATTAACAGAATAAAAAATAATGTCGGAATCATCAAAATCATTCTTTTCAGAATATAGTGAAGCATAAACTTAATCCTTCATTATTTGATTTAATGTTTAATCGAAGATTGATTGAGCATCTTGGCTTTCTTTGCATCAACCCACCAATATTCCCACCCGACAGAAAGTTTTGGTTTAGTTTTTGGTTGCTGATAAATATCCCAATAAGCAAACCAACGATGTGGTTTACCATATGTCAAAATATGGTAATAGCCCGCACGCAGTAAGCGATCTAGAATTCGAGTATAGAGTACAACTTCATCTCGACTTTTAGCTGCAATTATTTTTCCAATAATTTGATCAATTACAGGAGATTGTATTCCTGCATAGTTATAATTATTTGCTTCATTTGCAGCCTTACTTCCCCAAAATTGTGCCTGCTCTTTTCCAGGGGTCAAAGTCTGCGGCATTTTAAAAACCATCATATCGAAATCTTGACGACGTATCCGCTCCATATACTGCGGGACATCCACTTGACGCAAATTGACCTGTATTCCAAGTCGCTTTAAATTACGCACGAATGGCATCAGCTCACGTTGTGGATTCTCTTGTTGAAGTAATAATTCTATTTGAATCAATCGACCTTGCGGATCATGCAATTTACCATTAACGATCTTATATCCTGCTTGTTTAAGGATTGTTTGTGCTTGTAGTAAGTTATTACGATTAAATCCACTGGCATCCGACTTAGGATAACGCCAATCTGCGACTACACCTTGTTGGATGATCGGGTGAAGCTTCGCTAGATAAGGTTTTAAAATCTTCATCTCAGCAGAACTTGGTTTAGAAACTGCGGCTAAGTCAGTATTATCAAAAAAACTCTGTAGTCGTCTATTTTGATTAAAAAAAAGTGCTTTATTTTGCCATTCAAAATCATAGGCGTAAGTTAATGCCTGTCTGAAATAAATATCTTGAAATGGTGATCGTCGTGTATTAAATACTAAACTTTGTATATCCAGTGGGGTGCTTAATTGAGCCTTATACTTTTTAACCCAACCTGATCGGTAAGATGGAAAGTTATACCCCCTCACCCAATTACGGATATTTTTTTCTTCATAGAAATAAAATTGTTGAGATTTAAATCCCTCGAAACTCACTTCTAAGTTTCGATAATACACATATTTTAGTCGATCAAAATTATAACGCCCTCGGTTAACAGCAAGGTCTTTCGCCCAGTAATTTGGACTGCGTTTATAAGTAATACTCCGACCCGCATCGATACGATCAACTATATAAGGCCCTGATCCAATAATAGGTTGCAGCGTAGTGCGAGTAAAATCTCTGTTTTTCCAATCTGCTTTTGAATAAATTGGAAGACTCGCCACAATTAATGGCATTTCAACATTTTTGTTGGATTTAAATATAAATTTGATTTGGTGCTTTGATAGAATTTCGGTTTTTGCCAAATCTGATAAATACATCTGCAAACCCAAATTTGCTTTGGTTTGATATGTATCAAAAGTAAATTTCACATCATCCGATGTTAATGCCTGCCCGTTATTAAATCGTGCTTGAGGATTCATGTGAAAAATTACGGACTTCAGATTGTCAGGATCGTAAGTTACTTTTTCGGCAAGTAGTGGATACATCACTCGTGGCTCATCCAAAGAGCGATCCATTAAACTATCAAAAAGATAGTTCACGCCCTCTGTTGCACTCCCTTTTCCATTCATACTATTTAAATTATCGAAAGTGCCTAATGTGGATTGGCTAAATAAACCACCTTTAGGTGCTTTAACATCCGCATATGGCATGACTGAAAAATTGGCATATTTAGGCTGCACATGCATCGCTAAGTATGGTGTCGTTTGAAGGGCTGCAAATGTGGTTTGAGCAAAAAAGCTTAGCCCGAACAGACTAAGCTTTAGAGTTGTAGATAATGAAAGCATCAGTACTTACAGGTTTGGCACTTTAATAACATCACCTATACGCAATTGTGTACTTGGCGTTAAATCATTCATCTCAGCCAAAGCGCTAGTTTCCATACCATATTTACTTGCTAAACCAATTAAGGTATCACCACGCTTCACCTTGTATTCAGTGACAACTTTAGGAACAGAAATTGTTTGACCTCGCTGCAACCCTGCATTTGCTTTCAAGTCATTAAGATCAGCTAATTCACGAGTCGACATACCAAAACGATTTGCAATACTGTTGAGGGATTCACCAGCTTTTACAGTATATTTTTCCGTATTTTTACTAGAAACAGATTTCGAGCTCGTTTTACTTGACTCAACTTTTGCTGTTTCTGTTTTTGGTACATCACCAGAAAGTTTGAGCTTCTGACCAATACGAACAGTACTGTTACGTGACAAACCATTTAATGCAGCTACATAATCGAGCTGTAGATAATAACGACTAGCGATATTACTTAAAGTATCTCCTGATTTTACGGTGTAAATATCAGGTGCCGTTTCATCTTTATCTTTGACTTTTGTCGCTGTGACATTTGATGACTTGGAAGGTGCATCTCCAGCAAGTTTTAAACGTTGTCCTACACGTAATCCAGCAGTACGCTCCAATCCATTCAAATCAGCAATATAATTTACACTTAAATCATATTTACCTGCGATTGCATTTAAACTATCACCTGATTGAACGACGTACTGCTCTGGAACAGATGAACCTGCTGGTATCTTCAAGGTTTGGCCTAAACGCACACCACTGTTGGACTTCAAGTTATTTAGATCAGCCAGTTCACTCAATGTTATTTTCGATTTACTGGCAATACTGGATAAGGTATCACCACGTTGAACCGTATAATTTTCAGTTTTATAACTTGTTGAAGCTGTCACATTGCTATAGTTAACCTTAGCATTTGATTCAGTAGGCTCATCTACTTTAGATACCTCATGTAGAGGTACATTGATTTTTTGACCAACCATCAAATCGCTCGTAGCCGTCAAACCTGAAGTTAGGTCAGCCAACTCTTGATTTGATAATGCATAACGATCAGCAATTAATTTGAGATATTCACCGCGTTTCACAGTATATGATTTTGTTGCCACTTTTTTATTAGTGGAAACTTTATCAATCTCACGACTATTTTGTTGAGAACTACGTATTGAATTTTTTGGCTCTTTTAAGCTCAGTTTTTGCCCTACAAATAATCCATCAGTAACTGATAAATTATTAAAATCGGCTAGTTGTTTGATACTCAAATCAAAACGAGCAGCAAGATTGGTAAGACTATCACCTGATTGTACGACATAGCTATCAGGCTTATTTTCTGTTGCTTTCACAACTTCAGCTTGTGGTTTTGCATCATAGAGATACAAGCTAGTACCTACAAACAAGGTTCCATTTGGATCAATTTGATTCCACTGCGCGATATCACGCCAGTTCACTCCATTTTTCTGTGCAATCACAGCCAATGTGTCACCAGGTAATACGACATAAGTACTACGTTTGCCTTTTGGTGCTACAACAACAACATCGGTGTCCGTTTTAATATAAGGTTTACCTTGGTTTCGTTTAGCATCATCACTGTTTGCAGTGGTTTCGTCTTCAACCAAGTTTTTTGGATAAGCGAATCCTTTAGTGACTTCTTGACCTTTTTCATCAGCCACTGATTGGCTAGTTTGGATCGCAGTGAGCTTAATCTTGCCATCAAAAGGATCAACAATTTCAGTTCCTTTCGGTGCAATTGCTTTAATTTCAGCAACAACTTGGTCTTTTTCAGCCTGCGTAGGTTGAGGCTCTAAAACTTGAGCAACAGTTTTCTTCTCACCTTCGTCTTTTACCGCTGCAACGATTTGCTCACGCTCTTTTAGTGAAATTGGTGGTTCAATATTCACAGGTTTGACATTAGGCGCAGGTGTAATCGCCACTGGAATACGAGGTGCACTTGGTACATCAGCAGCAGCAGCAAAAGATGCCAATGCATCAGCACCTTTAGGCGTACTCATCTTCGTCGTTGTGGTAGATGTTGGACGCGTTGTAGTGCTTGCCGTTAATGGCGGAGGTGTTTTTGTCGAAGGACTAATTGCCTGTCCAGTACTTGTGCGCGTTGTCGTTGAAGTACTCAATGTATTATTCATAGCAGGCGGAGTCTGATTGCTCGCCCAGAAGCCACCAGAACTTGATTTACCTGAACGAAGTTTTGCATCGATCGATGGACTCAAGTCTGCAGGAATCAAAATACGCATCGGACTTGTTGGATCAACCGTTTCACCACGATATGCAGGGTTGAGCGCATATAACTCTGCACGGCTTAGACCTGTAATAGATGAAATTTGATTCAGATCTAAAGGTGCTGACAAACTGACTTCACGGAAGTGAGGACGATTGGCAATTGGAGGTAAAGCCACGCCATAAGCACTTGGATTTTTGATAATTTGAGCAACTGCCAAGAAACGAGGTACATAGTTCATCGTTTCTTGTGGCAATTTTAATGACCAATAATCAGTTGGTAAGCCAGCTGCCTTATTACGGTTAATCGCTTGTTGAATACGTCCGGGACCTGCGTTGTAAGCAGCTAATGCTAACTCCCATGATCCAAACTGGTTGTACAAGCTACCTAAAAACTCATATGCAGCACGCGTAGATTCAACTACGTCACGACGACCATCATAAAGACTGGTTTGCTGTAAACCATAAATACGTCCAGTACTTGGAATAAATTGCCATAATCCTGCTGCTGCTGCACTACTCGTTGCTGCTGGATCGTAAGAACTTTCGATAACTGGTAGCAAAGCCAATTCCGTTGGCATACCACGGCGTTCAGCCTCTTTCACAGTGTGATAAAGATATCGGCTGGCACGCGCACTCAAACGATCTAAATATGGTTGACGAGAAATAAACCAACCACGCTGTGCTTCGATACGTGAATCCCAATGGTTTAAATCCATTTTGAATCCAACAGTCATACGTTTCCACACATCACCATGTTTTAAAACCAGTAATCGATCACCCTCTACTGCACGCATGTCGGTTGCTGATAGTAAATCCTCTAACGAATCCAAACTACTAGCATCCAAATAGCCAGAACCTAATTGTTTTGATGATGAGACTTTAGAAGACTGAGGTGTAGATGAACACCCTGTCGTGATTCCTAGCGCAGCTAAAGCAGAAGTCAGTACAGTAATTTTAAATAATGATGTTGCAGATTGTTGCCACACCAATGTGGTCGATTTATACATAAAAACTTCCAGTCAACTCACGCTAGTTTATTTCTTCGATTTGCCATTGTAGTAAAGCATGTCACTTAGACAAGGCAATAATTTAACGTGATTCGCATCGAAATGTTACAAGAAATTAAAAAAGATGAGTTTTGTAACGTTCATCAATGCAATTTAGTTTTACAATACCGCCCGTAATCAAGGGGTGATACACTGTTTTCGCTTGTACTTTTTAAAAAAGTACTCTGCTTATTTTGATGATGATCCGCTCTACCATTCTCGTTTAAACTTTTAGGTTCAACTATGTCTCAAACAATCACACTTTATGTAGATGGCGCATGTAAAGGCAATCCAGGATTAGGTGGTTGGGGAGCTTATATCATTACAGAAACCGAAGAACATAAAATTTATGGTGGTGAGCTAGAAACAACCAATAATCGAATGGAATTAACTGCAGCGATAGAAGGTGTTTCTTTTTGCCCAGTCGATGCTCACCTCATTATCTGGACAGATTCAAACTATGTAAAACAAGGTATCACTGAATGGATACATGGTTGGAAAAAGAAAAATTGGAAAGATGTCAAAAATCCTGATTTGTGGAAAAAATTAGACGCCGTGTGCGCAAATAGAAATATCGAGTGGAACTGGATCAAAGGTCATGCGGGCCATCCAGGAAATGAAATGGCTGATCAACTAGCAAACATGGGTGCTGAACAAACTGCAAAACAAAGCTCAAAAATGACGCAGGCTAACGCTGATACAAAAAAGCCTGAATCTGATTGGCTGCTTGATGATCCCTTCGGTTTGGACCTTGATGCAGAAGCAGATGAGTTGATTGAAGAGATTGAAATTGATTTACAAGTTACAGAGCAAATCGAAGAAAATATAGAGGTTAAATCTGTAAATGAATCTTCAAACCCATACATTGTAATTACAGATGCAAAATTAAATCTACAAGGCCCTCGCCAATTGATTCTAGATACAGAAACGACAGGTTTCTATTATCAAGACAACGATCGAATCATTGAGGTGGGTGCAATCGAAATGATTAATCGTAAGCTTACTGGTAGTTCAATTCATATTTATATTAACCCAGAAAAACCAGTTGGCGACTCAGTCGATGTACACGGTATCACTGATGAATTCTTAGCGGACAAACCTAAATATGCTGAAATCGCAGATGTACTTTTCGAATTTTTAAAAGGTGCTGAAATTATTGCACATAATGCGACCTTCGATATGAACTTCTTAGATATGGAGTTTAAACGCGCGGGGCTTCCAGCATTATCAGAAGTTTGTGAAGTTACGGATACACTCGCCCTTGCTAAAAACAAGCATCCTGGTCAAAAAAATTCACTTGATGCCTTAGTCCGTCGTTATGAAATTCCTGCTCGCGATCGTACCTTCCACGGTGCATTACTCGATGCTGAAATTTTGGCTGATGTTTACTTGGCGATGACAGGCGGACAAGTCTCATTTGATATGGATGCCCTATCCCAAACAGAACAACTACAGAATAAAACCACTCGCCAACGCGTACAAATTGATTTGCCAATTATTTACCCGACTGATGATGAACTTCAGCAACATGAGACTTGGGTCAAACAATTCGAAGAAAAACATGGAAAACCATGCTTTTTTGCAAAATAAATTTGCTTATAAGTTCAGGTTTTTTTGTTTCAAGCTTTCAAAGTTAAGTTATATTAACTCTTAAAGATTTAAACCCTCTCCATAGAGGGTTCATGGATATAACAACTTAGGAAAGGTGTAGGTCATATGTCTTACCAAACCTCGATTCATTTCGACCCAACGGCATTATTAATAATAAAAAATGAGATCGATAATTCGATTAAATTGGTAGAGACTGCAGTCAATACTCTTGCCGAAGAACAAGTCTTGCCATTTGGGATTGATGATGCTCTCAATCAGTTTGAACAATGCACGAATGTTCTAGCGTTGATTGATATCCCACACCTATCGCAGATTACGCAATACTCTGCTGAGCTTATGCGTAAAATCATGGCTCAACCTGAACAAATTAAAACCAGTGATGTTGTGGCTTTGAGCGAAGGCACAACCATGCTGAAACGTTATATCGAATTCATTTGTTTACGTGAAGTTAAAGTTCCACAGTTCCTATTAGATACACTCAATCGTTTAGAAAAAGCATTAGGCAAGCCAATCACTAAAGAAGGTCAAACGATTCAACCTTTATTGGATTGCTTTACGCCAAATTTTGATTTGCCAAAGACCCCTGATTTAGAAAAATCACAGTATGTCCATCAGTTATATAAATTGTGCTTAAATAAACTGATTAAACAAGCAGAAACACCTTTGGATTTACAGGGCTTAAAACTTGTTGCGGTTTATATGGCTGGTTTAGCAGCGGGTTTGCCAAGTCAACAATATTGGCAACTTGTGAATGTAGGTTTAGGACATATTGAAGATCTACTAATTACCGAAGCACGCTTACGTACATTTATTAAAATTGAAACCAATATTGGTCAATTTCTTGCTAATCCAAATGCATTTCAAACTGACTTAAATGATTTAGCAGATATCTTGAGTATTTGTATCAGTCAAGAAGATGATCTTTCTCATCATATTCGTGAACAACTTAATATTGGTGATGAGTTACTCAGTGATACTCAGCTACAAGTTTTGAGTCGCCATTTGTACGGACCAGACTACGAAACAATTCATACCATTAGCCAACTAATGACGGATGAGATGGCTCAAATCCGCAACGAGATTGAATATAACCATGAAAATATGTCTGCTGAAAAAACTCAAGAACTTCAGCAAAAACTTCATCAGCTCTCAAATGTATTTAAAATTCTCAATCTAAATGAAGCGGCAAAAGAACTGACGCAGCAAGCAGAAAAACTCAGCCAAACAAATACATTGACTGATGCAGCATCAGTACAACATTTAATGAATAGTATCTTAGCTTCGATGAATTCTATTGGGATTCTTGAACGTAACTATACTTCAAGTCGTTTACAATTACGTGTGAATAACATGCAAATCTCTTTGGATCGTTTAGATGAAGCTCACAAAGCTTTATTAAGCGAAACCAAAACTCTCATTGAAACGCTGACCCAAACACTTAGTCTTTACGCTCAAGACTCTACAGCACACAATTTAGAGTCTCTGCCTATTTATCTCAAAGAACTATCAGGTGCTGCCCTATTCTTGGGAAGTACTGCACAACAAACCGCTTTGTTAGGTGCAGTTCAATTTGCAGAACATCGACTTGCTCAAAATGAAACTTTTGAGGCTGAACACATTAACTGTATTTTAAATGTTGTCGCAGGACTTGATCTATTGGTTGATAACTTAAAGAACAAACAACCTGTGTTGCAATCTATGTTTGATGTGGCATTATCAAACAGTCAACAGTTACAAAGCGCAGCGGCATAATGACCCAACTATCACTTGCTTATATTTTTCAACATCAAAAGCTCTTAGTAGATGAAAATTTACAGTTACCTCAAGTTGAAAAGTTAGCAAGTGATTTGCCTATTCATCACGATGACCAAGTAATTGCACGTGATCTTCTTGATGACGAGCCAATTCCAGAGGGCTATCAATTAGTTCCGATCAGAGAACTCATACAATCATGGGATACTTCGGATTTCTTACAAGCAAGCCGTGCTGTCCAATTACTTGAGTGGCGTCGTAACCATAAATTCTGTAGTCATTGTGGTCATATGACCGAAGTGCATTCGAGAGAATATGCGATGGTTTGCCCTGCTTGTGGGTACCACCAATATCCTCGAGTTCAGCCTTGTATTATTACAGTCATCACTAAAGGCACTGACGAGATTCTTCTAGCAAAATCCGCTCATAACAAATCAAATATGTATGGTTTGATTGCAGGCTTTGTTGAAGTTGGTGAAACTCTTGAAGAAGCTGTACAACGTGAAACACTTGAAGAAGTTGGTTTAAAGCTCAAAAATATTCGTTACATGTCTAGCCAACCTTGGCCATTCCCTAGTAACTTAATGATAGCGTTTCATGCTGAATACGAATCGGGTGACATTGAATTGCAAGTAGAAGAAATTAGTGACGCTCAGTTCTTCAAGTTTAATGAATTACCTGAAATCCCATTCAAAGGCAGTATTGCCCACAGTATGATTACTCAAATCGTAGGTCAAAAAAAAGCATCTTAATTAAGATGCTTTTTTATTTAGTCTTCTAAAGCCTCTTCCAAGAAATGCATAATGGTGCGTTTCGTTTTGAAGTAATGACTGACAAAACTTGCAAGTGTTGCCACGATGGTAATATGTCCTGTTTTTGGAATCACCATCACATGGCTATGATTGCCTTTTTCTCTTAGTGCTTTATCCAGATCAAATGTATTATGACTACCTACTAACTGATCGTTTTCCGCCATCAACAAATAGTGCTTAATCTTGTTCGGATTGACAAAATAATATGGCATCACTTGCTTATACGGTACATGCTGATCAAAGGCATGTTCAGAAAGAGGATCATCTTTATAATCAAAATGATATGGACCAGCCATTCCCACGATTGCTTTGATCTTATCAGTATATTTGAAGTTCTGAGCGTACGGAGAATAAACCACTGACATTACATTAAAAGCACCCGCGGAATGCCCCATTAATATAATGTTTTCAGTAGAAATATTAAGTTTTGCTTGGTTTTGATTTAGATAATGAATTGCTTGAGCAAGATCATCAACAAATGCAGGAAAAATTTGTTCTGGGGCAAGTTGATAATTAATAACAGCAACATCAAAACCTTCTCGAGCAAAACTTTCACCTACGAAAAGATAATCACGTTTATTACCATGTTGCCATGAACCACCATGCACGAACACAATCAATGGTCGCTGCTTTTTAGGATTTTTAGTTCGATAAAGGTCTAAACGATGTCTTGCCTTTAAACCATAGGCAAGATGCTCTTCCTTTTCAAAGGTATCCTTTGGTGTCAGATAATTGATTGAGTAACTGGCTAGATCATACAGACGAAACTCTTGATAAAAGCTTTTCGCCCGTGTCACATTTTCTTGAACTTGTTGAATAAGTTGCTTCATAAATTAGGGTACAGTCGGTGTAGAAGTCGCAGGTTCTGCCTGATCGGGATCAATTGCTACTGGAGTTTCAACGAGAGGTTGTGTCGTCACTGTACCCACCATAGGAGTTGCTGTGGTTGAACTCGCCATCGTTCCAGATGATTGGTCAATATTATCAATCAGAGTAACAATTTTACTCACATTACCAACTTTTTGTAAGACGTCATCCAAATCTCTTATTTCCGCAGTATTTAGACGTCCCATGACATAAAGAACACCATTTTCAGTGTGTACCAACACTTTACTATCTGAAACTACAGGTGCTTTCATCAGTAAACCACGAGTATTTGCGGTTACTGTTGCATCTTGCATAATCGTGTTGTAGCCAACTTTATCACCAACAGTAATGTAGTTATGTACAGCTTTGACATCACTCATTGCTCGAAGATTATCTTCAGCTAATTGCTTCAAGTATGGATCAGGTACCTGCCCCGTTAACAAGACATTACTATGAAAACTTTCAATATTGATGCGGGACTGTTTAAAACGGTGATCTAATTTATACAAATTAATATTGGCTGTACGCTTGATAGACGAATCAATAAATACTTGTCCGAGACTACGTTCCCCACTATCTGTGCCGACAGGTGAAGTTCCTGTTCCACCCGAAATAAAACTCGCACATCCTGATAAACTTGCAGCGCAAAGTAACGTAATCGTTAAACGTTTTAACACTTGGCAAGACTCCCTATCTACAAACTTGTTCAATCTTAGGTATTTATCTCAAAATGACCAAATTAATGCTCAATCTAAAGTAAATGCATGTTCAATCCACTGCTGATCATACTGCAATTTTGAAAAGTCTGGTTGTACTGTTTTTGCAATTTTCTGTGGAAAATCAAAACAAATCACATCAAAACGACAATCAAAATCCTCATAATCAGGATTTTTCTGTAAAAACTGCTGCGCGGTCTTTATTATTTTTCGTTGTTGCGAGCGTGTAATCACTTCACATGACTCCGCATAGCTCCCTGCCGATCGTGCCTTTATCTCAACAAAAATCAACTCATTCTGTCGTTTTACAATTAAATCGATTTCTCCATAACGTGAATGGTAATTTTGAGCGACACATTCATATTGAAATTGTTGAAGATAGATTAATGCTTGTTGCTCAGCCCAATGTCCGAGTTCATTTGCGTTTTCTGTCATGACATTTATTTCTTATTTTAAGATTTGGATTCCGTGCTCTTGTTGCTGATAGCAAGTTGGTTGTCTGAAAATTTTATTGTCTTTAAAACTTATTGCACCAGTTCGCCCCATAAATGAAGTTTGTTGCTGATTCTGATTACTCAATAAATATTGAGTGATTGTCCATGCATCACCACCAAAAGCAAGTAAGCGTTGAAATGCCATATTTTCAGGCTGCTCTTTATACGCTTCAATAAGATCTACCCATTGTCCATTATACAATGCAGGCGTATCACAAAAGCTAAGTCCTAAAGGAATAGTCTGTCCCTGCTCGATACTTAATGGTGTTGCATAGACTTTCTTTTCAGGTAGCTCACCTAGTTGTTGAATCCATTGATGATGCCCCAGCAGTAACAACCCTTCCTTTCTCGAGATTTTTTTAGGCAGAGTGTCTATAACTTGTATTTCTGAACCAAATTCTACCGAAAGAGCCTGCATAAATAATTCTGTGGCTGCTTCAGTACCAGTTTCACGCAGAACCCATAATTTTTTTACCCGATCGTTTTTTAATAATTGGGTCAAAGCAGCTGCATCATGTTGTTTCGACAAACTAAATTGCCACACATTTTCAGCATGTTGATTCACATCATTTAGTGCCAGCACAGGAAGTTTAGGCTCCAGTTGCATGACAGCATCAATATCAGTTCTAGCCAAAGGACCAACGACCAATTTAATTTTGTTATTCACCTTCTTCTTAAAGATGTAATCCATACTATTTTTAGTTGAATCGGCAAAAATTATTTTTTCTTGGCTGCCAGATGCTGCATAAGCACTCAAGAAACCACGTTTAATGTTTTCACTCGCTCGCGCCATAGCACCAGATTCAGGTAGAATCACCAAGATGTCCGCGTAAGCTGGGCTCACAAATGCTGCAAAAAAAAGCGGCAGCCAATATTTTTTTATATACATTAGGGAGTTACCTTTTATGAGTGCTCAATTATTTGTTGTAGCAACCCCGATTGGGCACTTAGATGACATGACCTATCGTGCAATTGATATTTTAAAGTCTGTATCGGTAGTTGCGGCAGAAGACACTCGTCAATCTGCACAGTTATTTAAACACTATAATATCTCAACTCAATTAACTGCGTGTCATGATCACAATGAAAGTAACAAAATTGATCAACTTCTCCAAAAAATGTTAAATGGTGAAGACGTCGCGCTAATCAGTGATGCTGGAACGCCATTAATTAGTGACCCTGGTTTCAAACTTGTTCGTGCTGCTCAAGAACATGGAATACGTGTTATTCCTGTGCCTGGTGCATGCGCAGCGATCGCAGCATTAAGTGCTGTTGGTTTGCCTAGCGATCGTTTTAGTTTCGAAGGATTTCTTCCATCCAAAGCTTCTCAACGCATTAGTCAACTTGAAAAGCTAAAAGATGAAACACAAACATTAATTTTCTACGAAGCACCTCATCGAATTTTGGCATGTATCCAAGATATGGTTCAGGTCTTTGGTGAAGATCGACCTGTAGGTTTTGCTCGCGAAATTACTAAAACTTTCGAAACGATCAAAAAAATGACGTTAAAAGAACTCGTAACGTTTATTCAAAATGATCACAACCAAGAAAAAGGTGAAATCGTTGTTGTCGTTGGTGGTGCTACGACTGAAAAAGATATGGAACAAGATAAGCTAGATGACTTATTAAAACGATTACTACAAGATCTCTCCGTCAAAGCAGCTTCACAATTGGCAGCTGATTTGACTGGTATTAAAAAGAAAATAGCATATCAGCGTGCTTTGGAATTAACACAAAATGATAATTAAAACATCATAACAGACTAAAAATGGCAATAGATTTATCACCTACTTTAGGCCCACACGAAGGTAGAGAACTTGAGTTACTACTTTCGGGTGAAAAGCCTATTGCCCTTTTTTATGAGGAAGTTCCAGATGAATTCTTATCCCATTTAAATTCAGGCAATTTAAAAAAGATTATGAAGACCTTCCCAACTCAACATGCGAATAAAACTATAACATTTTGTTTGATTTATAAGAATGCTCCAAAATCTCATCTTAATGAATTGCTATCGATACTAGAGCAGTCTTTACTACAAAAAGGTTTTCAACCCACAATCGAACGTAGAATCGGTCAGTTATTGGGTTATAGAGAAATTGATATTGAATACTACCTAAATCATATCGCACGGAGACTCCAGTAATTTTTTCAATGTTGCTAAGCTTTTGACATAACCTTACTTTGATCCATTTTTCGCTCTGATCTCGCCTGTTGAATTACGCTCAATCCTGAGCTCACACCGAGGTAAGCAATAATAAAAGCGACCAATAAATCTGGATAGACGGTTCCTGTTCCCCAAACACTTGCTGCAGCGAAAATTACCGCAATATTTGCGATCGCATCATTACGGCTACACAACCATACGGAACGCATATTGGCATCACCATCTCGAAATGTATAAAGCATGATGGCAACAAATACGTTAACCAGTAATGCCAATATCCCAATAGCTCCCATTAGCATAGGTTCAGGTATCACACCTATCCACCATGACCAAATCACTTTAATGATCACAAAGATACCAAAAGCAGCCATAGTGATTCCTTTCAGTAAAGCTGCCGTTGCTCGCCAATACAAACTCATAGAAAGCACAATTAATGAAATAGCATAGTTTGCAGCATCTCCTGCAAAATCTAGTGCATCAGCCCATAGAGACACGGATTGTGCATGCGCTCCTCCGATGATTTCTACAAAAAACATAAGCGCATTTAAAATCAATGCGATCCATAATGCCTTTCTAAACTTAGGACTCATTGTTTTTGCTGGGGAACACGCTGTATTACAACCACATCCTGCCATGACTTTTCTCTAAGAATCTTTTATAGTGATTAAAAACCCTTGAGTAGCTCTAGAGTCAAGCATAATGAATTTTACAATTGGGCAATTATCTAAAAAGTCAGGTGTTTCAATAGATACCATTCGTTATTATGAAAAGATTGGATTACTTGAAAAAGCAAAACGTACAGCAGGAAATTATCGACATTATTCTGAAGAGATACTTTCAGAACTTTTATTTTTAAAACATTGCCGCGAATTGGGCATAACCCTGCAAGATATTCAAAAGTTGAAAGAGTTATCAACTCATCCCAACCAAACCTGTATCGAAGTTGATCACTTGATTGATCAATACCTTAATGAAGTTTCTCAAAAGATTCAAAATTTAGAGCACCTCAAGCAAGACTTTATTCAACTGAAACAACAATGCTCTCAACACCGCACGATAGAACAATGCGGAATTCTAAAAGGATTACATCAGCCACTAGAATGCGATCTCACATTACATCAACATAAAAAAGCATCACAATCGTGATGCCTTTGAAATGCTTTAAATTCAGTCGTGATGTTCACCAGGAGGAACTTCAGTAATTCTGCCACCACGAGCGAGGAACGCAGCCACTTCATCTTCCAAAGCCTGACGCTGCTTCTGTTTAGCAGTCACTGTTAGCGTTTCAGCTTCAGCTAGATCAGCATCATCAATCGTTGCTTCTTCACTATCTGCACCGCTTTCTGCTGCTTTCGCCTCTTCATCGTCTACAGCAGAGTCTTCAGTATTTTCATCGTAATCATTAATTTCCGTCATATTACTCTCCCCACAATGACTAAATCTTCATCATCGTTATTTGGTCATCAGAACTTTGTGAAATGTAACAAGCTCTTCTCATTTATCAAAGTAGAATGTTTAACAAATTGTACTTTTAACGACCAAATTCACTCTGATTTATAAATGATTGTATAAAAAATATCTACTATTTTTTAGCAAGCGTAGCGTGTGTGTTGCAATGCACCCAATCCATTCGCTTGTTGCATAAAGCGACCCTTGAGTACTTCAAATTGTTCAACTTGCTTTAATCCAAAGTTCCTTGCCCAAACAAAGGGAAATAGCTCTGAACTTTCTAACCACCCGATTGCTGACATACTGTGCATCATGGCGTCGTTTTGACCTTTACGTTGATGTTCATAGCGAAGCAAAGTTTGCTCATTTGCCCATACACCACGTTTTAAATCATGCAATAAAACATCACATAAAACTGCTGCGTCTAAGCAACCGATATTTACGCCCTGACCTGCCAAAGGATGGATGACATGTGCAGCATCTCCAATCAAAGCTAAACCAGATTTGATATAACGCTGAGCTGCTCTTGCTTTAAGTGGGAATTGTGCTCTTGATCTTACATCGACCACTTCACCCAACATTTGCAAACTTTCACGTGTCAGTAATTGCATAAACTCCTGATCTGATAACTTCGAATATTCATCCGCATAATCATCAGGTAGAGTCCATACAATTGATTGCCAGTAGCCATTTTCTTGTTGATCTAAGCTTGCCATAGGTAGAAATGCAAGTGGACCAGTAGGTAAAAAAATTTGGCGTGCGACATATTGATTCGGTTGTGTCGTTTTAATCGCACAACTGATTGCGGCTTGTTTGTAGTCTAAAATATCTAAATCAATATAAGCTTGCTCACGTACAAATGAGTTTGCACCATCAGCACCGATCAATAACTTAGTTTTGAGGATCGTGCCATCGGCGAGTTGAATCGACCAACCTTTTGCAATTTGCTCAATGCGAATAACTTTTACTTGGGTACGGTAATCTTTGAGCTGCTGTAACATTTTTTGCTGTATCGCAATATTCAAAACACTTGGCTCAACCATTGAACCTAAAGCTTGATTTGCATGAGGTTGCTCTTCAGAAGCATGCCCAAAATTTATTTCACCATAACCATTTTTATTCCAGACTTGCATACCTGAATATGGCATTTGTCGTGCTAAATCATTCCAAACATCAACCGTCTTTAGTAGATGAATCGTTGCTTGACTTAAAGCTAACACACGTGGATTCATCACGGCTAAAGTTTTGTCTTGATCAAGCACTGGTGCAGCATCCAATACAGTTGCTTGCACGCCACCTTGTGCTAGCAACAAAGCTGTTAAACCACCGACTAATCCACCACCAACAATGACGACATCTAACATTTCACTCATGCTTTTAGCCCCATCGCATAGTTCGCAACCAAAGGCTTAATGCCAGGAATCACATCAAATGCAATCAATCCTGTATTTCTTATTAATTTAAGAAGCGGATTTTGATTACTAAAACCGCGCACCACTGAATCACAGAACTTAATCACACGCTGCTGATCTGTTAAACGTGCTTGCTCATAAGCCAATAAATTATCAGGATGACCAATATCATCAGACTTCGCTAGCTGTTCTAGTAAATAACGAACCAATACATCGGCATCTCGCAAACAAAGGTTAAAGCCTTGCCCTGCAACAGGATGTATTGTGTGCGCTGCATTACCCATGAGAACTACACGACCAACCGCCTGCTTGTGAGCCAGAACTTGTGACAATTGATAGCTAAAACGTTTACCCGTTTTTTCAAATTTACCCGCACGATCGCCATAAGTTTCTTGTAGAGCATCTAAGAAGTGCTGATCATTTTCTTCACCCAACCATTCAGCTTCAGTACCTTTTTTAACTGGCCAAACGACAGAACGACGATATTCACCAGGTAAAGGTAATAATGCCAATGGTCCTAATGCGCTAAAACGCTCAAAACCAACCTGTTGATGAGGTTTAGAGGTTTGAACCGTTGTGACAATCGCAACTTGGTCATAATCATGTTCATCCACACCCACACCAATTGCTTGACGACAGAAAGAATCACGACCATCTGCTGCGATCACTAACTTTGATTTGAGCGAGTGTATATATTCACCATTACGCATGGCTTCAATGTGAACCTCATCTGCATCTTGTGTCAGTG